>ERZ809296.1021-NODE-1021-length-36481-cov-4.823505_pt1 | contig 36481 bp, 28 predicted proteins | sample MGYA00520511_ERZ809296 | MGnify/ENA primary metagenome ERZ809296 (study PRJEB31576, sample SAMEA3212662) | Homo sapiens | biome: human-gut; feature: human gut; material: fecal | place: Sweden | collected 2012 ...
TTCAGGTTCTAGTGAAAGCAATTTCATGCAGGTTCAAGTCCTGTTTCCCGCACCACAAAAGAAAGCTCGGCGAAAGCGTCGGGCTTCTTTTTTGTAAACTCGGGAAACGGACTTGAAGAAGCCGTAGTGAATCAGGCCACAGTGTGGCCTGAGAGCGGCGCTGACCGAGCGGCGGCGAGCCGTGAGAATCCAGTCCTGTTTCCCACGCCAAATCAGTATAATCCGAACCGGATTTTCCAAATCGGAAATGGGTTCGGATTTTTTCTTATCTTTCTGTCGCAAAGGTATAACACACTAGACCTTGCAAGGTCAGTGTGCCAAGGGACTGCGGCCCCTTTGGAAACCCCAGAATGAGCGGCGTTATCCGTCACTTCTAAATTGCTTGCAATATCTTGCCGATGTCGTCATTGACCACAATCGCGCGATTCGCAATTTCTTCCGGGGCAAATGCCTGTTCCTGATTGATGCAGGCGTAGGTTGCGTTGGGGTTCTTGGCTGTCATCTGCCAGAATGGATATTTGATGATGACCGGCGTGTTGTAGCCCACGCCCAGCTCCAGAAAGAGGATTTTTTGTCCTTTGCGGGTGCGCAGGAAATCTGCATATCGTTCGGCTGCTCTGTGCCAGCCCTCGTCCTCCACGAACGCATCGTCCGAGCGGAGATTCATGGTCATGGGTTTGCCGCAATGCGGGCAGACGGGGAGAAGTTCAGACGGTATTTTCATATTTTCTTGCCGCGCCACCATTTTCCGAACGACAGCTTCGTTATCAAAGGTTTCCTGACAGCACGGCTCGCTGCACTGGAACAGACCATAATCACCCTGCGTATAGAACAGCCGCTTTTTGTCAAATCCGGCTTTCTGAAAACAGTGATCCACGTTCGTGGTGATGACGAAATAGTCCTTGTCAGCCACCAGCTTCAAAAGGTCGTCGTAGATTGGCTTGGGCGCATCCATATAGCGGTTGATGTAGATATATCGGATCCAATATGCCCAATGTTCCTCCGGCGTTGCAAACGGATAGAACCCGCCGGAATACATATCCCGAAAGCCATACTTTGCCGCAAAATCGGAGAATTTCTTTTCAAACCGTTCGCCGGTGTAGACGAATCCGGCAGAAGTGGAAAGTCCTGCGCCCGCGCCGACAACCACGGCGTCGCAATCCCGCAAGGCGGTTTTGAGCTGCTCAATCTGCTCGGAGCAGCTTTTCGTAGATGCGTTTGTCCAAATCCTTGAAAACATTGAAGATCACCTTTTTCACGCTGGTTTGCTTTTTCAGAAATTCCTTAACCGTCTGCACGGCGATTTCTGCCGCCAATTCGTTGGGAAAGCGGAATTCTCCCGTAGAGATGCAGCAAAACGCCACGCTTTCCAGCCCGTTCTCCGCTGCCAGCTCCAAGCAGGAACGGTAACAGGATTCCAGCCGGTTTTTATCTTTCTCCGTCACGCGCCCATTGATGATAGGCCCGACCGTGTGCAGCACAAACCGGCAGGGTAGGTTGAACGCCGGCGTGATTTTTGCCTGTCCGGTGGGTTCGGGATAGCCTTGCCTTTCCATCAGCTCCGCACAGGCAAGGCGAAGCTCCACGCCCGCGAAGGTGTGGATGGCGTTGTCGATGCAGCGATGGTTCGGAACGTAACAGCCCGTCATGCCGGAGTTTGCAGCGTTCACGATAGCATCGCACTTGAGCATCGTGATGTCGCCCTGCCAGAGATACAGCCCCGGCTGAACGGGGGTTAAATCCGCAAGATCCGTAATGCCTTTGGCGGCGGTTTCATCTTGCAGATAATCGTCCTGCACTTGAAGAAAATCCGCGCCGATGCGCTGCGGTACGCGAACGTTCATCAGTCCCCGCAGGAGCTGACGCTGCTCGTCTTCATCCGCCGGAATCCCCATTTTTCGGTATTCCGGTCTTTCCCGCAAAAGCGACTGAATCAGAAACTGCCGCCGCTCACGCTGGTTCATAGTCAAAACCTCTTTTTCAATAACCTGCTTGGGACAGATTTCCGCGCATCGCCCGCAATGAAGGTAATGGCGCTGAATGATGACCACCGGCTTTGGGGTTATGTCAATGCACTTCTGCGGACAGACAGCGTAGCAAAGCTTGCAGCCGATGCAGCCTTCGCCCACATAGTAACCCGCTGTTTCACGCTCTGTTTTGCCAATGGCAAAGCTGTCTCGGACAATGTGCGCCGGATCGCTGATGTCAAAAAACTCACCATCCGCTTCATACAAACAGAACACCTCTAACGCGCTGCGGGTATTGTCGGGATAGATGGACTGCATATACGCGTTCTTTTCAAAAATCTCGTCCAGCTTTTTACTGCCAATGTTTTTGACTTTACCTCGCAGGGAAATCGATACGTTGTTCTTGGTGGCAGACAGAGCGATATAGCCCTGCTCCATGAGCTGGGCATAAAACGCTTTGCCCTTAGCGGGGAGGAAATACACTCATTGTTCGTCATAGAGCATCATATCGATCACGCGGGTCTGCGGATGCCCGTCCGCTCCGATCGTAGCCATCGTAGAGGAATGGATATCCTCTACCAACAGCTTCAGGTAATCCTTTTTCTGCATGATTCCATCCATCCTTTGCCGTTCTCCACGCGCCACAGGTCATAGTAGCTGGTCGGCACACCGCCAAATGTGCCCTTACTGACGGCAAGCACGAAGTTGCCCTGTGCCAGCCAGAAGGTGCTGACGGACAGCTTGCGCTCGATGGAGGCTGACGGCATCATCATCCGCACAGTTTACCCCGAAGTGCCGCCGAGGGTGGAATATGTCCTCTCTGACTTGGGCGAGTCCATGCGCCCCATTCTCAAAGCCATGGAAATCTGGGGAACGGATTATAAGAAGTCCATACCCGATTGAACGGGCAAGGCACTTTCCTCATTGCGTCCTGATTATTGCTGCCGCTCTATAAAATTGCCCGAAGCCGTTTCCGTGCTGATTTCAGCAAAGAAACGGCCTCGGGTTTTGTATGTCGTTTTTCCGCGATGTTCTGAAAAAGAGAATATCGGCAGGATTTCAGATGAATCTTCCCGTAACGCTCTCCTTGCAGCCACGAACATTGTCCTGTGAGCCGCAGGCTACGATTCTGCCGCCGTCCTCGCCGCCCTCCGGACCCATGTCGATGAGATAGTCGGCGCTGCGGATGACGTCCAGATCATGCTCGATGACAACGACCGTCGCGCCGTTGCCGATGAGGGTGTCGAATACCTTCAGCAGCGTTTCCACGTCCTTCGGGTGCAGACCGATGGTCGGCTCGTCGAATACGAATACCGAGTCCGTCTGCTTTCTGCCCATCTCGCTTGCCAGCTTCAGTCGCTGCGCCTCGCCGCCGGATAGGGAAGGCGTTTCCTCGCCCAGCGTCAAATAGCCAAGTCCCAAATCGCGAAGAATTTCCAGCTTCGGTCTGACCGAACCCATGTGGCGGCAGTAATGCAGCGCCGCGTTCACGTCCATGTTCATCAGTTCCGGCAGGGAGCGTTCCTCACCGTCTTTGTTGGTGTAACGGATCAGCTTCGCCTGCTTTCCATAGCGCGACCCGCGGCACTCCGGACAGGGAATATCCACATCGGGAAGGAACTGAACGTCAAGGGAGATCGTGCCCGTTCCGTCGCAGACCGGGCAGCGCAGACTTCCCGTGTTATAGGAAAAGTCACCGGCCTTGCAGCCCAGCCGCTTTGCTTCCGCCGTTCTGCCGTAGATTTTGCGCAGCTCGTCATGCACATTCGCATAGGTGGCGACCGTCGAGCGGACATTCACGCCGATGGGGGTTGCGTCGATCAGCTTGACTTGATGAATGCCCTCCGCTTCGATTTTTTGAATGTGATCGGGCATTCGTTTGTCATAGCAGAGGGCTTCCAGCGCGGGAACAAGGCTTTCCAGCACCATCGTTGTCTTTCCCGAACCGGACACGCCGGTGATGACGGTCAGCCGATGCTTGGGAATGTCCACCGTCAGCGGCTTGACCGTATGGATGGAATCGGTCTCCATGTGAATGACGCCGTCCGAAAAATCGGGCTTTCGCTCCGGTCGGCTTCTGTTTATGTCCGCGCCGGACAGATACGGCCCGATTACGGAGGCTTCGTTTTCCGCAATGCCCTGTATCGTGCCCTCGGCAATGACCGTTCCGCCGTCCGCACCCGCGCCGCGCCCCATTTCAACGAGCCAGTCGGATTCTTTCAGAATCTGCGTGTCGTGGTCAACCAGCAGGACAGAGTTTCCGTCCCGGATGAGATCGTGCATCACGCCGTTCAGACCGACGATGTTCGCCGGATGCAGACCGATGGAAGGCTCGTCCAGAACATATAAAACGCCCGTCGTCCGGTTGCGCACCGCCCTTGCAAGCTGCATCCGCTGCCGCTCTCCGGTGGAGAGCGTGGAGGACGCTCTGTCCAGCGTCAGATAGCCCAGCCCCAGATCCATCAGCCTTGCGGCAATCTCCAGATAGGACTCGCAGATGTTTGCCGCCATGTTTCGCATTTCTTCCGGCAGGGACTCCGGCACGCGCTTCACCCATGCGACGGAGTCCTTCAGCGTCATCTGACAGGCGTCTGCCAGCGAAATGCCCATCAGTCTCGGTGCTCTGGCTTCTTCCGAAAGCCTTGTGCCGCGGCACTCCGGGCAGATATCTTCCCTGAGGAATTTCTCGACCCGCTTCATGCCTTTTTCGTCCTTTACCTTGTTCAGCGCGTTGAGGACGGTCGCCGTGGCGCTGTAATAGGTCATGTCCAGATCGCCGACCGCCGCGCTGTTCTTGTTCTTGGGAACATAGAAGATATGCTTTTTCTCCATCGGACCGTCGTAGACGATCTCCTTTTCCTTGTCCGTCAGGTCTTTGAAGGGAATATCCGTGCGAACGCCCATCTCCCGGCAGACGTCGGTCATCAGCGACCACATCAGGGAGTTCCACGGCGCGACCGCACCCTCGTCGATGGTCTTGCTTTCATCCGGAATGAGCGTCGCCCGGTCAACCGTTCGAACCATTCCCGTGCCGCCGCAGCATTTGCACGCTCCGGTGGAGTTGAAGGCAAGATCCTCCGCGCCCGGCGCGTAGAAATGCTCGCCGCACGTCGGGCAGACCAATTCGCCGTTCATCGCCGCCACGTTGATGCTGGGCTTCACATAGTGACCGTTGGGACAGCGGTGGCTGGAAAGGCGGGAGAACATCAGCCGCAGGCTGTTCAGCAGCTCCGTCCCCGTTCCAAAGGTGGAGCGGATGCCGGGAACGGCGGGTCTTTGATGCAGGGCAAGGGCGGCGGGAACGTACAGCACCTCGTCCACATCGGCGCGAGCTGCCTGAGTCATGCGCCGCCTTGTGTAGGTGGACAGCGATTCAAGATATCGGCGCGAGCCCTCGGCATATAATACGCCCAGCGCCAGTGAGCTTTTTCCGGAGCCGGATACGCCCGCAATGCCGACGATCCCGTTTAAGGGAATGTCCACATTGATGTTTTTCAAATTGTGGACGCTGGCTCCTCTGACTTCGATTTTTGTCGGTTTGTCTCCCGCGTTCATACCATGACCTCCGTTGGTGCGTTATTCAGTCGCTTTTTCAAAATATATTTGTGTAAAAACAATGTTTTCATCGTGCCTCGCGCCTATATGTAACCATTATAGTTGCGATTTGTAAAAAAACAATACTTCTCTGCCAAATGTAATTGAAAAACAAGCGTTGTCTCTTTTTCGGCGGCAGGCAAATGGATAGAGGTTTTCATTTGACTGCGGATGGACTCGGAAAAACAAGAAAACGCTTACAGCGTGGAACGATGAATGTCAATCTTCCGCTGTACAAAAAGCAGCTGCCAGGGCTTGAAGAAGCCGGAGTGAATCCAGGCTACGCCGTGGCCTGAGAGCGGCGCTGACCGAGCGGCGTCGAGCTGCGAAAAGCAAGTTCCGTTTTTTGCTCAAGGGAAAGGCTTTCGAGAGAATCAAAAGTCTTTTTTTGTTATTCGTAAAGGACAGTCAAGAGAACAGCGGATATGCCGATAAAATGCTTGACGCTTTTCAACGCTTTCGTATACAATTACAGGGTAACATTTATATTTGCATGTTGGTTTTTTGAATGCGCTGAAAGCGTGGGGCTCCGATTATCAAAAAATGGCGCGCGACGCGTAAGGGCAGTCTGCGGACCAAAAAGACGACGGGACGGTGAAAAGCGTGAAACTGCTGCATATATCCGACCTGCATATCGGGAAACGACTGATGGAGGTTTCCCTGCTGGAGGATCAGAAATATATTGTTGATCAAATTCTATCGATAATTGACGATGAACGGCCGGATGCGGTGCTTATCGCGGGCGATATTTATGACCGCGCAAATCCGAATGCGAAAGCGATGGAGCTGCTGGATGAGCTGCTTGTTCAGCTGGCGCAGCGCAAGGCTTCCGTGATGATCATCAGTGGCAATCACGACTCGCCTGAACGGTTGTCCTATGCAAGGCGTTTTTTTGAGCACAGCAGAATTTATATTTCGCCGGTATATGACGGCCATATTGAGCCGATTACGCTTTCGGACGAGTACGGCGAGGTGGATTTCTGGCTGATGCCTTATGTCCATCCGGACAGCGTGGGCGGTTTTTTTGCGAAAAAAACGATACGCAACGCGCAGGAAGCGGCGGAGGCGGTGATCGGCGAAATGCAGGTTGACACGGCCAGGCGCAACGTGATCGTATCGCATCAGTTCATCGTCGGCGGAACGAGCTGCGATTCGGAACGCAGGAACATCGGCACGCTTGAAAACGTTGACGCTTCGCTCTACGACGCGTTCGATTATGTCGCGCTGGGGCATCTGCATCGTCCGCAGGATGTAGGCAGGGCGAACGGCACCATGCGCTATTGCGGCACGCCGCTGGTCTATTCCCGATCCGAATTGGACACGGAAAAATCCGTCACGATGGTAAAATTGGGAGAAAAAGGGGAGGTTTCCACCTATACCGTTCCGCTTACGCCCAAACGAAAAGTGCGCCTGATTCGGGGGACGTTTGATGAATTGATGCGCGTCGGCCCGGAGAAAGATGCCGAGGATGATTATTATTTTATCGAATTGACTGACGAAGAGGATGTGCCCAATGCGGCGGCGCGCCTGCGGGAGCGCTTTGCCAACCTGCTGACCATAAACTACGATAACAAGCGCACCCGGAGTTTTTGCGCGGTGGATTCGCCGGAAGACGCGGCGGAAAAACAGCCGATCGAGCTGATGACGGAATTGTACGAGCTGATGCACAAAGAGCCGATGAGCGAAGACGCCGTCCGCTTCGTGCAGGAAACCATGAAGAAAGTGGGGGGCATGCAGGCATGAGACCAATCAGGCTGACCATGAGCGCGTTTGGGCCGTATGCAGGCAGGCAGACGCTGGATTTGACGCAGTTGGGCGAAACGGGACTGTATGCAATCACGGGCGAAACAGGCGCGGGCAAGACGACGATTTTTGACGCGATTATGTACGCGTTGTATGATACCGGAAGCGGACGGGACAGAAACGGAAGAAACCTGCGCTCGGATTACGCGGACGAACAGACGGAAACCTACGTGGAAATGGTGTTCCGAAGCGCAGGTAAGGAATACAGCATCCGACGCAGCCCGGCCCAGCGCCTGCGCGGCAACAAGACGGATACGCCTGCCAAGGTGACCCTGAAAATGCCGGATGGAAAGGTTGTCGCCAGAGCGGGCGAGGTTGCGTCGATGATGGAAAGGGACGTCATCGGCGTGAACGCGGAGCAGTTTTCCCAGATTGTGATGATTGCGCAGGGGGAATTCCGCAAGCTGATTCAAGCCAAGACGAGCGACAGGAAGGAGATTCTCCGGCAGATTTTCAAAACTGCGCCGTATGAGCGGCTGACTGCCCTGCTTGGCGAAGCCTGTAAGGCAAAATTCGAGGCCTATAACGATGCGCGCAAAGAGATTCTGATTGCGATGAAAAATCTGCGCACGGAAGAGGACGCCGCGTGGGCCAAACAGCTGGAAAGCATTCAGAATACGAAAGCGGAAGATCTGCATATCGAGGCGGCGCTGGAACTGGCTGACCGAATCATAACGGATGACGAAGACCGATACGGCGCCGCCGTTCAAAGGGAGAAGGCCGGCGAAGAGGCGCGGAACGGGGCGCAGAGAGCCTATGAAAGGGCCGACGAGATTCAAAAAAAGCGCGTCGAACTTCAAACGCGCAGCGCATATGCGATGGAGTTGGAGCAGAAGAAGGCGCGGCAGATCCGGCTGAAAGAGCAGGCCGAGGCCAGACAGCCGGAGTTGGAACGGCTGAAAACGGAAATTGCGCTCATTCACAGCCGAATGGATGAATATCACAGGCTGGATGAACTGGAAAGCAGAAGAAAGGCGGCGGAAACCGAAGCTGGGCAGGCGTCTGAGGCGGCGCGGCAGGCGGAGGACGCGCTGACCCGGATCGAGCAGGAAAAACAGACGTTGACCCAGGAAGCGGAAAGCCTGAAAGACGCGGGAGAGAGACAGCACGCGGCCGAGCTGACGCTTCAAAATTTGCAGGAAGAGGGAAAACGGCTCGGCATGCTGAGCGCGCGCGTGGCGCAGCAGCTCGAAGCGGATGCGGCGCTGAAACGGGCCGCTGACGCGAGACGAGAGGCAGAAAGCTGCGAACAGGCCGCAAGAGAGAAATTGGATGCGCTCAGAAAAGAACTGGAAGCGCTGGGCAATGTGGAACTGGCTGTGACACAGAAACAGAATCTGGTGAATGAAACGCGGACGGAGGCTAAAGCGCTGGAAGAACAGCGGAAACTGCTTGACCGCCTGCTGGCGGCGCGCGAGGATTACAGAGCGGCGCAAAAGGTTTTTCGACAGAGCAGCGTGGATGCGGAAAGCGCGTTGAAAAAAGCGACGCAACTGCGCAGACAATACAACGACAACATCGCCGGTATTCTGGCAAAAAGCATGGAGGAAGGACAGCCGTGCCCCGTTTGCGGCAGCGTGCATCATCCGCATCCCGCGGCGATGACTGCGGAAATCAGTCTGGCTGTCGTGGAACAGGCGGAAGACGAGGAAAGGGCGGCGCGGGAAAAGGCAAACGGGAACGCGGCTATCTGCGAAAGAAAGCGGACGGAGGGAACAGCGCTGCGCGAACAGGTTGCCGCGCTGATTCCGAACGTGCCGGATACACAATGGGCGGAACATGTCCGCTCCGCCGTTTTAAAAAACGCCGAGCAGGCAAAGAAGCAGGCCGAAGATTTAAAACAGGCTGAAGGAAACTGCATGCGGGCCGAGACGCTGAGCGCGGCCATTTCATTGGCCGAGAAGGCATGGCAAAGCGCGCAGAATCTCAAACAGCAGCGGGATGTGGACAAGCAGACCGCGATTCAGCGCGCGGAAAGCGCGAAAGCGGAGACGAAAAAAGCCGCGGAGGGCTTGATGCTGGAGGGCTGGACGGAAAACGCGCTGGCGGAGAGGGCAGACGAGAATCGGCGAAAGCAGAGCGGACAGAGAGAAAAGATGGAAAAGGCCGAGGCCGATCGGAATCGGATGAAGGCCATCCAAACGCGTCTGGATGCACTGGAAGCCCAAAAAGAAGAACAGCTTGCCGCGAAAAACCGCCATGCGGAGAAAGCGGTTGAGGCGCAGGCAAGCCGAAAGGAAAAGCAGGAACAGATCGAGACAATCAGACGCAGGCTCGCCCTTAAAACGGCAGCGGAAGCCGCAAAAGCGATGGAGCAAAAGAAAAACGACGGGGATGCGATCCGGAAGGCGATGGATGACGCCTCGATTCAGCTTCAGGAGACGGAGCGGGAAGGGGCCGGGCTTCAGGCTGTCATCGCTCGGCTGAACGACGAACTTTGCGACGCGCCCCAGAGCGATCTTGCGCAGCTTGAGCAGGAAAAAAACAACGCGAACGCAGCGCTTCAACAGGCGGCGAAGGAGCGGGAAAACATCTACGCCCGTATGAAGAGCAACCAGCGCCAGCAGGAAAATCTGCATCGAAGGGCGGCGGATGCGGTTCGGCTTGAACGGGAATACCGCATGATGCAGGATGTGGCCGCCACAGCGGCGGGCAAAATGACCGGACAGGCCCGAATTTCGCTTGAAGCTTATGTGCAGACGGCTTATTTCGACCGGATCATCCGGCATGCCAATCTGAGGCTGCTGCATATGTCTCGCGGGCAATACGAGTTAAAGCGCCGTCAGGTGAAGGAGGGCGGCACACAGGGCGAGGTGGGGCTTGATCTGGATGTGATGGATCATTACAACGGAAGCGTCCGCGACGTCGGAACGCTTTCCGGCGGCGAAGGTTTTCTGGCCGCGCTCTCTCTGGCGCTGGGCATGTCGGATACGATTCAGGCCAGCGCCGCTTCCGCCGTTCGGCTGGATACCATGTTTGTGGACGAGGGATTTGGTTCGCTGAGCGGCAGTTTTCTGGAATTGGCGATGGGCGAATTGATGGATACGGCGGAGAACGGCCATCGCCTGATCGGCATCATTTCTCATGTGGAGGATGTGAAAGGGAGGCTTCCGCGCCGTATTGAGGTGACCAAGCAGCCCGCCGGCGGAAGCGTTGCGGTGATTCGATAAACTGCCGCATAGGTTTTTGCGCAGCGCGGCTCGCTGCACTGAAACAGGCCGTAGTCGCCTTGCATATAAAACAGGCGGCGCTCGCTTTGACTCATGTCCATGGTTTCACATTCCTGACGTCCATTCACAGGCATTCTTCGGCGTTTCCAGAAGAATGCTTTCGATATATCGGGGCAGAAAACCGGTCTGCTGCCGCCAGCGCGCCGCCATCTGCGCGTCAATTGGGCAGGCATCCATACGCCCGGCGAAATACGCCGCGTTGATCTCTGCGAAGAAATCGGCCAGCTGTTCGGGCGCGTCGTCTTTCTGAATCGATTGGAGTGCCTGGCGGATGCAGGTGGTTCGGAAAAATTGGGAGGCATAATCCGAAAAATGGAGGAGCTGCGGATCGTCTAATCCCTGCGCCGCAGCCCACGACGAAACATCGACGGGTTCTGTGCGGTAAGCAGCTTTGTCAGATGAGAGCGTCAGCACGCCGTATTGATTGGGCGAAACGGCGAGCGACGAGGTGGCGATATCGCACAGGCCGGAAGCGCTTTTCGCCATATGCTGCATATGGATATGTCCGCTCAAATGGCACAAAACCGGCCATTCTGTTTCCAGAGCGAGCAGCGCTTCGGCGTTGTCGATGGTGAAACCCGTTGAAATCAGGCTGCTGTGATTGAGCAGATTCTGATGACTGACGGCGATGACCCGGCAGCCGCTCCGCTTGGCCTGCTCAAGCTGGTCGGCGATCCACGCAAGGGTTTCCGAAGGCACGGAGCCGGGCTGCGTGACGGCATTGACGTCAATCATCAGAAGCCAAAGACGATCGGAAAGCGCGGCGACATAGCTCAGAGAACGTTCGTCTTTGGCGAGTGCACGGTCATAGCCGTGCGCATGATAGAGCGCCGCAAATTCCTCACCGGTCACGCTGCTGACGTGTTCATAAGCGTCGCCCTCAAAGCGGACGGCGCTTCGGTTGTTCAAATCGTGATTGCCCGGCAGGACGAATACGGGAATACCCGCTGCGTTGATCCGATTCAGCTTTTGAACCAGCGCTTCGTGGCTTTCGTATTCGCCATTGAATGTGAGATCGCCGGAGAGAATCAACGCGTCCGGCTTTCGGGAGATCACCTGATCGACAAAAGCATCCATCAATTCGTCGCTGTAAGCCATGGTTTTGCCGTCGCTGTTCTCAATCAGTTGATTGAAAAACGCGCCGTGGTCGGTCAGCGAAGGCGCAAGATAGTGCAAATCCGTGGCCGTTATCAGGGTTTCGCCGAGCGCCGCAAACGACATGCTGCAAAGAAGCGCGAGAGAAAGAAAAAGTTTTTTCATGCCGATTCCTCCTGTCTGCTAAATCGGATTATAACACGGGAACGGAGGCTGGGGAAGTAGGCACATAAAGATAACCGATACGGCTTTACGCAATTTCCTGTGAATAAAAAAGCCCCGCGCCGAAAGGCGCGGGACTTATTTCATCAATCAATAGCGGGAAGCACGGCGGGAAGCATAGCACTCGCTGCAATAGATGGGTCGGTCGTTCTTCGGGATGAAAGGCACGCGGGTCGGAGCGCCACACTGCGCGCAGGTGGTCTCGTACATTTCGCGCTGCTGAGCCTCACCGTTAGCCGGGCGGCTGTTCTTGCGGGCGATGCGGCAGGCCTTGCAGCGGGTCGGCTCATTCTGGAAGCCCTTCTCCGCGTAGAACTCCTGCTCACCAGCGGTGAACACAAATTCCTGGCCACAGTCTTTGCAGGTCAAAGTCTTGTCCTGATACATGGGATATTCCCCTCCGAAAAAAATAAAAAAATAGAAATCGGTATGAAACTTCCGGCTGACCTGGTCTTTGACCCCACACTCGCCGCCCGGAGCGTTCGCTCATACACCTCAGTGCCCCACTACTAACCCTCTCAGAATGGTCTTCTGGACGGACTTACTTCTAAGCCGCACCATGCTCCCCGGCGCTTTGGCCGGATTACGTGGATCGCTTTGCCTGCGACTGGCATCGACTTTCAACCACAGACCCGAATGAATCATCCATCAAGCATTATAAGCGAAAATGCAAAAAAAAGCAAGCGATTTTACGAACTTTCTTGACGAATCGAAAATTGAGGGCGTTAAGCGGACATTAAGGACGCCTGTTTTTGACGCGGATGGGACGAAAAATCACGGCGCGTCGTCCTGCACGAAAGAGGGAATATCCCGCGCCGGGACAAAGAGCGGATCGCCGGATTCCGGAATGGTTTTTGCGGCCGTAACCAGACTGACGCGGCATGCGCCGGCAGCCAGCAGCGCCCGCGCGGCTTCCGACGCGGTGGAACCGGTGGTCAGCACGTCGTCCACAAGCAGGATGCGTTTTCCGCTGACGGAGGCGTCGGAGCGCATGCAGTCGGCCAGATTGCTGCGACGGCTTTCGGCGCTGAGCTTCATCTGTGCCGTGTGTTCATCTTTGCGGGACAGCGCGGGAAGGACGGGCATGCCCCAGATTTCGCCGAGATGCTCAGCCAGCAGCCTGGCCTGGTTGAAACCCCGCTGCCGCAGACGGCGGTGGGTGGTCGGCACGGGAACGAGCGCGTCGCTTTCGCCCAGCGGAAGGGCGGACATGGCCTGTGCCAAGGGGAGCGCCGCCGCGCGAACGCTTTCAAATTTCAGCATCAGAATCAGTTTACGCGGCTGGTCGGCATAGGGAAAAGCGGCAAAGGCCGAATGGATACCGGCGGGCGGCGGAGCGGTTTGAAAAACGCCGCCGAGTTTGGCGAGCGCCTGTGTGCAGCCGGGGCACAGGCCGTCCTGCTCGTCGTCGCCCAGGGCGGAATCGCAGCAAAGACAGGTGATCTTTTCGGGGAAAAGCCAGCTGTCAACGATGTTCAGCAGGCGGAAGAGCCGTTCAGCCATTGAGGGTACCTCTTTGTTTGGGTTGTGTATAAAAAGAAGTTTAGCGAAAGCGAGACCGTTTCAATCGTAAAATGCTTCGCATTCGGCTCTGAAACTGCTTTCTTGAATGCTGTCTGGGCTGCATGGGGCTGCCGCCCAACCCCCTTCTTCGCTTCGCGGCAGTTTTAAAAGCGGCTCAGTCATAAATTCATCACCTGTTGAAGCCGCCAGCACAGCGCGCTGTAACGGCGGCGGGTGTTGACGTTGGCGATCATCTGGTCGATGGCAGATTCGCGGCCGACGATCATCACCATGCGGCGCGCGCGGGTGACGGCAGTATAAAACAGATTGCGCGTCAGCAGCATCGGCGGACCGCCGACGGCAGGCATGACCACGACGGGAAATTCGCTGCCCTGGCTTTTGTGAACGGAGATGCAGTACGCCAATTCGAGATCGTCCACGTCCGCGCCCTCGTATTCGGCCAGGCGTTCGTCGTCAAACTGCACCTGCATCACATGTTCCTGCGGATCGATGGAGACGATGAAGCCGATGTCGCCGTTGAAAACGCCCTGACCTTCCTCTGCGCCGAAAACGCCCTCTTTCTGCCACTTGAGCTGGTAATTGTTGCGGGTCTGCATTACTTTGTCGCCTTCGCGGAAGGTCGTATCGCCGCGCACACGTTCGTGCTTTCCGGGCGCGGGCGGGTTGAACTCGGCCTGCAAAAGCTGGTTGAGCATCCATACGCCGCATTCGCCCTTTTTCGTCGGGCTGAGCACCTGCATCTGCTTCACGGGATCGAGACCCAGAAAACCGGGCAGGCGGGTGGAACAGAGGGCGACGATGCGCTCGGCCGCGTCGGTGGGCGAAGAGGCGCGCTCAAAGAAGAAGTCGCTGCCCTTGGCGTTCAGCCGGGGCGACTCGCCGCGGTTGATGCGATGCGCATTATAGACGATCATGCTCTTTTCATCCTGCCGGAAGATCTCGGTCAGGCGAACGGAAGGAATCACTTCGCTGTCCAGAATGTCGCGGAGCACGTTGCCCGCGCCGACACTGGGCAGCTGATCCGCGTCGCCGACCATGATGAGCCGCGTGCCGGGAACGAGCGCGCGCAGCAGCGAACGCATCAGAAAAATATCCACCATGGACATTTCATCGATGATGAGCGTGTCAAATTCCAACGGGTTATCCTGTGTGCGGGCGAAATCGCCCTCTTCGCCGCCGTATTCCAGCAGCCGATGGAGCGTCTTAGCCTCCATGCCGCAGGCCTCGCTCATGCGCTTGGCGGCGCGCCCGGTGGGGGCGGCCAGCGCGATATCGCCATGGACGCTGAGCAGTTTGATAATACATTTAATAATCGTTGTTTTTCCTGTGCCGGGACCGCCGGTGATGACGGTCATGCCGCTGGTGACGGCGGTTTCGATGGCCTGACGCTGCTGCGCATGGAAAGCGATGCCTTCCACGCGTTCCAATTCGTCGATCTGCGCGGAAAGGTCGGTCGCCATCGTGTCCGGCATGGCGTCGATCATTTCCCGCAGGCGGCGCGCAACTTCGCTCTCGGCACGGTAGGTTGAAGGCTGATAGAGCGCAACCACATCCTCGCCGTCGTCGCCGGGGAGCACTTGCGCGGAGATTTCATGCGAGAGAATCAGACTGTCGATGGTTCGATCGATTAAATCCGGATCGTTGCCGAGCATGCGCCGCGCGGATAAGGCGAGTTCAGGCCGGGGAAGATAGCAGTGCCCGGCGACGGCGGTCGCGTCGGCCAGCGCAAATTTCACGCCTGCATTGAGGCGGTATTCGCTGTCCGGCTCAATGCCCAGCGTGGCGGCGATGCGGTCCGCGGTTTTAAAGCCGATGCCCTCTACGTCCTCCACAAGCCGGTAGGGATTGCGGGTGATGATCTGCCGCACGTTTTCGCCATACCGCTTATAGATTTTGACGGCAAGGGCGGGGGTGACGCCGTAACTCTGCAAAAAGGCCATCGCTTCGCGCTGCTGAGCCTGCTCGGCATAGCTTTCCTGAATCATGCGGGCGCGTTTTTCGCCGATGCCCGGCACGTCCAGCAGCTTATCCGGCTCGGAATAGAGCACGTCGAGCGTTTTTTCGCCGAAGGCTCGAATGAGCAGTTTGGCCGTCGCCGGGCCGACGCCGCGGATCATGCCGCTGGAGAGATATTTTTCAATTCCGGAAAGCGTTGTCGGTTTTTCGATTTCAAGGCTTTGCACTTTGATCTGGCGGCCGTAAACCGGGTGCTCCGTCCATTCGCCGGTGATGCGCAGTTTTTCCCCGATGGAAATCGGCGGCATGATGCCCACGGCACTGACGCGCGATCTGCCCGCCTTGATCACCAGAACGGTATAGCCGTTTTCGTCGTTTCGGAATACCGTTTCATCGGCAAAGGCTTCGATTGTTTCCATAGGCTGCGCGTCCTCCCTCTCGCATGCGGCGAGTCGATCGTTAAATTTCATTATACACGGATTTGCGCCAAAAGAAAAGAGAAAGACGAAATGAATAAAACCATGCGAAATAATACAGATGTATCCAATGAAGACGGAATTGTTACAGACTTGTTACACAGTTTTTGACGATTTAGCAAATTCTTCATTCCCTAAAGCTTGAAAAGTGGAGGGAAATGGTGTAAAGTAGTGGAGAAAGGATGCAAAGTGGCAGATTTGGGGAAGGAGGGATGTGCAGCATGGCTTATTTGGCGTTTTCCGGTTCGTTTGAACACTCGCTGGATGGAAAAGGCCGCGTCATCATTCCCGCCTCCTTCAGAGAAGCACTGGGCGAAAATTTCACGATCACCATCAATCCGACCAGGACGGCCGTTGCCATTTACCCCAAGGAAATGTGGGACGGACAGCTTGAGCGGCTTTCACATATCAACCCGATGGATAAAATCGGACTGCAATACGAGCGCTATCTGATGAGCGTCTCTTTTTCCGGAAACAGTATGGACGCGCAGGGACGCGTGCTCATTCCGGCCAAGCTGCGCGCCAAGATCGGCCTGACAAGGGATATCGTCTTTGTCGGACTGAACCATTATATTGAAATCTGGGACGCCGAGGTCTATGCCAGGATGGAGGCGCAGACGGAGGAGGATTTCAGTTCACTGGTGGACTACGTTTACGAGAAATATCCTTCTTGAGAGCCGACGCACGGCATACATACCCTTTAGGCACAGCGCGCTGCGGCGCGGTTCTTGAAGGAAGGGTGGGGGAATACAATCATGACAGGCACAAAGACAACGCGCGCAAGCCGCGGGCGCTATGTCAGCGCGGGATATGCCCACAGGCAGGGGCAGCCTGAGACGCGCGGACGGGAGCTGTATATTGCCGACGACCCCGCCGGTTCCGCGCAGGAGAATCTGCGCGATTTGAACAGGCCGGGTTATCGCGGAGACCGTGCGCGGCAGGATACGCCTTCCCCGGCGCTCCAAACGCCCGAAGCTGAAAGACCGCGCGCCGCCGCGACGAAAAGGGCCGCGGCCAAGCGCCCGATGGGGCTGATTGATCGCCTGATTGTTGAGGTTCGGCGGGATCACGCGGGCGTGGCGGCCTGCGTGCTGCTGGCGGCGACGATGCTGGTGATGGCCGTCGCGTGGGGACGCAACATGGTTGACGGCGTGACGACGCAGCGGTCGATTGAAAGCTATCAGACACAGACGGCGACGTTGGTGAAAGAAAACGAAATGATGCAGCAGCAGCTGACGGCGGCTGAGAGCGGCGATCGAATCCGCAATCGGGCGCAAAACGAGCTGGGCATGCTGCGGCGCGAACGCGCGCAAACCGAAACGATCTACATTCAGGCGCCGGAAAAAAAGGCGCAGGATGAGGCACAGGCACTCAGCGAGAACCATATGGAAATCCTCGATTTCCTGCTGGGTCTGCTCAACGTGTTTCATATTGGAGAGTGAGAGGGCTTGCGTTCACCGGGAGCCACCGTACGAAAGCGGCTGGTTTTGCTGATGGGCGGATTCTTTCTCCTCTTTCTTTGCGTTTGCGTGCGGCTTGTCGATCTGCAAATCGTGCGGCAGAAAGAGCTGACTGCCCGCGGCGTGAAACAATGGACGCGCAGCGGCGTGGTTTCCGCGCGGCGCGGAGACATTGTGGATACCAACGGCAAGCTGCTGGCGCAGTCTGTGACCAGCTTTATTTTGACCGCGAGGCCGCGGGACGTAAAAAATGTGAACGCGCTGGCGGGCGTGCTTGCGCGGGAACTGGGACTCAGCGAAGAAACGATCATCAAAAAACTGTCGGGCAGCAAGGCGGCTTCCGTGACGCTGGCCAGGCAGATCTCACGGGAGGACGCCGACCGGCTTCGCGCCATCCGGCAGAGCGCCGAAAACCCGGATTCCGACGCTTTAATCGGAATAACATTTGACGAAGACGTCAGTAGATGGTATCCTATGGGTACGCTGCTCGCCCAGGTGCTGGGGTTGTGCAATGTGGACGGCGAAGGGCAGAGCGGCCTTGAACTCAAATACAACGATGAATTATCCGGTAAACCGGGCAGAATTGTGACCGAGGTGGACGCAAGGGCGCGGACGCTGCCCGACGGCGTGACGCTTTATGTGCCCGCCGAACAGGGACACACCCTTCGGCTGACCATCGACCGGGATGTTCAGGCGGCGGTGGAGCGCGCCGTGCGCGAATGCGCGCAGGTCAACGACGCGGTGAGCGTGCAGGCAATCGCCATGGATGTGAACACCGGCGCTGTGCTTGCCATGGCGATGTATCCGACGTATGATCCGGCGAACCCGCCGCGAGATGATCTCGATAAGCTGAATGAGCTGATGCGGCTGACCGTACTCGGCGACGTATACGAGCCGGGTTCGACGTTTAAAATGCTGACGGCTTCGGCGGCCATCGACTGCGGGGCGACAAGCCCGCAGGAGGGGTTTTACTGTTCGGGTAAAATCACCGTGGACGGAAGCACGGTTCGCTGCTGGGGTGCGCCGCACGGCACGGAAACGATGGCGCGGGCGCTGGAAAACTCCTGCAACCCGGTTTTCACCCAGCTGGCGCTTCGACTGGGAAGCGAACGGTTTTACCAATATCTGCACGCGTTCGGGCTGGGCAGCCGAACGGGCATTGACCTATATGGCGAGGCCAGCGGCATTCTCATCGGACAAAATCGGGTGAAGAACGTTGATCTGGCACGCATCGGTTTCGGACAGAGCGTTGCGGTGACGCCCATTCAGATGATTACGGCGGCATGCGCGGTGGTCAACGGCGGGCGGCTGATGAAGCCATATCTGGTGGAGGCCATTGAAGACAGCGACGGCAATGTGTTGGAACAGACCAGTCCCAAGGTCGTCTCTACGCCGATTTCCGCTGAAACCAGCGCGACAATGCGCAAACTGCTCTACGGCGTGGTGGAAAACGGCGGCGGCAAAAACGCGAAGGTAAACGGCTATGCCATCGGCGGCAAGACGGGTACGGCACAGATTTACAGGAACGGAAAAATTGAATCGAATCTGCATATCGGCTCGTTTGTCGGCTTTGCCCCGGCGGACAACCCCAGGGTTGCGCTGCTGGTGACGGTCAACGAGGCGAAGGTCAAGCCGGATTACGGCGGAACGACGGCCGCGCCGTTCGCCGCACAGATTTTTGAAGAGATTCTGCCGCTGCTGGGCGTGGCCAAGACAGAGGGAGGCGCCGAAGCCAAACAGACGACCATGCCGGATGTGACAGGCATGAACGTGCGCGACGCGAAGGCCATCCTACGGGAAGCGGGCATTGACGCGGTGACGGACGGAGAGAATCCGATTGTCACCGGGCAGCTGCCTCCGGCGGGCACGACGGTGCAGGAAGGTTTCTGCGCGATGCTCTATGTCACGGGCGAGAGCGCGCCGCAGGCACAGGATTACGCCCGCGTGCCGGACGTGATCGGGCTGGATATGCGGCGGTGCGCACAGGAAATTCGGCTCAGCGGATTTGAAATGAACGCGCAGGGCGAAGGCCTTGCGGCCGGACAAAGCCCCGCGGGCGGCAGCTACGCGCCGACGGGGACACAGGTCCGGGTGACGTTTGAAATGCCATAAAGATACGGGAACACAACAAATGGAGGAATGACGATGAACCTTGAACAACTGACGGCAGGCATGCCCGAACTGGTCAAAATCACGGGGAACGCGCAGATGGAGATCAAAACCCTGACGGCGGATTCGCGTGCCAAGTGTGAAAGCGGCCTGTTTTTCTGCATTCGCGGCGGCCGTGTAGACGCGCATGACTTTGCGCCGCAGGCCGTCGAGGGCGGCTGCGTGGCGCTGGTGGTGGAGCGCGAGCTGGCCATAGACTGTCCGCAGGTGGTTGTGACCGACGTGCGCGCCGCGATGACCCGCATTGCCAGCGCCTTTAACGGCCATCCCGAACGGCGGATGAAGCTGGTGGGCGTCACCGGCACGAAGGGCAAGACGACCACGACCTATCTGTTCAAGAGCATCATCGAGAGCGCGGGCATGCGCTGCGGCATCATCGGCACGACGGGCTGCATTGCGGGCAAGACCAAACTGCCCAGCCACCTGACCACGCCCGACCCGATCGAGATGTTTGAAATCCTGCGCATCATGGCTGACGCGGGCGTGGAGGTCGTGTGCATGGAGGTTTCCGCGCATGCGCTGTATCTGCGCAAGCTGGTTGGCGTGGTCTTTGAGGCGGCGGCGTATACGAATCTTTCACAGGATCACCTCGACTTCTTCGGCACGATGGAGAATTACTTTGCGGCCAAGAAACTGCTGTTTTCAACGGGCATGACGCGCAACGCAGCCGTCAATGTGGACGAGGAAACGGCTCAGAACGTCTGCGAGAGCCTTGATTGCCCACTGCTGACCTACGGCATCAGCAGCAAGGCGGATCTGTTTGCCCGCGACATTGAAATCACGGAAACCGGCGTATCCTTTACGCTCAATCTGCGCAACCTGCATGCCGAACGCGTGCATCTGTTGCTGACGGGCATGTTCAACGTGTACAACGCGCTGGCAGCGGCGGCGTGCGCGCTGATTCTGGGCGTGGAGCTGGACGCCATCAAGAAAGGGCTTGAAGCGGTGGTCAGCGTGCCGGGCCGCGTGGAAATGCTGCCGACGCAGACCCCGTATCGGATGATTCTGGATTACAGCCACTCGCCGGATGCACTGGAAAACATTCTGAAAACGGTGCGCGAATTCTGCCGCGGGCGCATTATTCTGGTGTTCGGCTGCGGCGGCGACCGCGACAAAGGCAAGCGCCCGATGATGGGCGAAATCGCGGGAAAGTTGGCTGATTACGCGATTTTGACCAGCGATAATCCGCGCTTTGAAGACCCGATGGCGATTCTTGCCGCGATCGAGGCAGGAATTAAGCCCACCGGCGCGAAATATGAAGTGATCGAAAACCGCCGCGAGGCCATTCGGCAGGCGATGGAGATGGCTGTCAGCGGCGATATCGTGGTGCTGGCGGGCAAGGGACACGAAACCTATCAGGATATCGCGGGCGTGAAGCATCCGTTTGATGAAAAGGTGATTGTTTCCGAACTGCTGGAGGAAATCGCGCGCGAAAACCGTCTGGGCGACGCGGCTCAGACCCGTCGGAAATAAACGGGGGAAGCACCCCGCGCTTCGGAGGAATGAGGATCATGCAAAGGATGATGATTACCCTGCTGATCGCGTTTGCGGTTGGCATTGTGCTGGGCAAAGCGATGCTGCCCGTGCTGCACAAGCTCAAATTCGGCCAGAATATCTATGAGCTTGCGCCGGAAGCCCACAAGAAAAAGCAGGGTACGCCGACGATGGGCGGCCTCGTGATTGCGGGCGCGGCGATTGTCGCAGCGCTTATCATGAACGATTACAGCCAGCCGCTGTGGCAGAACATGCTGCTGGCAATGCTGGTGATGGCGCTGGGCAATCTGTGCATCGGCTTTGTGGACGACATGACCAAGATCCGCCGGGGCAAAAACGGCGGCCTGACCCCCAAGCAGAAGATGTTTTTTCAGACGCTGCTGGCACTGGCGTTCTCCTGCTACTGCTATTTCCACCCGCAGGTCGGGCACGTTATCCAGGTGCCGTTTTTCCGCGTGGAATGGGACTTGGGCATCTGGTATATCCCGATTATGATGTTTATCATCGTCGGCACGACGAACAGCGCGAACCTGCTGGACGGCCTTGACGGTCTGCTGACCAGCGTTTCGATGGTGGATTTTGCGACGCTGGCGGTGCTCTGCGGCGCGGCTTCGCTGGGCAGTCTCGGTGTGGGTTGCGCGGCCATGTGCGGCGCGTGCATGGCGTTCCTTTCCCGCAACGCATACCCGGCACAGATGTTCATGGGCGACACCGGCTCGATGTTCATCGGCGGCGCGGTGGTTGCCGCGGCAATGCTGCTGCGCCAGCCGCTGATTCTGGTGCTGATCGCGTTCTGGATGCTGATGAGCAGCCTGTCGGATATCATCCAGATTACGTATTTCAAAAAGACGCACGGCAAGCGTATCTTCAAGATGGCGCCGATTCATCATCACTTTGAGCTTTGCGGCATTCACGAGACGAAGATCGTGACCATGTATATGGTGACAACCGCAATCCTCTGCGTCATTACGCTGCTCGGCGTTTTGTAAAAAAGAGCTGTCATTGCAAAGCAAAGAGGGAAATCCAAGAACCTCAGGTTCTTGGCAGGGTTTGGGGCAGCGCCCCAACGTTTCCTCTGCTATAAACGGAGGCGTTAGGCCATGAACATGAATGTTGAAGGAAAGCGCGTGCTGGTCTGCGGCATGGCGCGCAGCGGCATTGCGGCGGCCAAGCTGCTGATCAGCCTTGGCGCGCGTGTGACCATCACGGATACCAAGCCGGAAGGCGAATTCGGCGGCGCGCTGGATGAACTGCGCACGCCGGAATGCACGTTTGCGCTCGGCCAGTCGGCGGACGGCCTGATTGCAGGGCAGGACATCATGGTCATCAGTCCCGGCATTGCGTGGGCCAAGCCGTTTGTGCAAAACGCGATTGCGCAGGGTGTGGAGGTCATGGGCGAATTGGAGCTGGGCGCGCGGCTGACAAAGGGCGCGCTTGTCGCCATCACCGGCACGAACGGCAAGACGACGACCACGACGCTGGTTGGCGAGCTGTTTCGCGCGACGGGACGCACGACGCACGTCGTCGGAAACATCGGCTATCCGATTACCGCGACGGCGGGCATATCCAAACAGGATGACGTGACTGTCGCCGAGGTGAGCAGCTATCAGTGCGAGGGCATCAGCCAATTCCACCCGCATGTGGGCGCGGTACTCAATATCACCGAGGATCATATCGTCCGCCATGGATCGATGGAAGTCTATATCGCGATGAAGCGGCGTATCTTTGACCGCCAGACCGCGCATGACGTGGCCGTGTTCAATTACGACGATCCGACCTGCCGCGAGATGGCGAAGGGGTTGAAGGCACAGGTGGCATGGTTCTCCCGCAAGGAGAAGGTGCCTTACGGTGCGTATGTCGCGGATAATCACATCATTCTGAAACTTGGCGAGGGCGAGCAGATGGTGTGTCGCTGCGACGAGGTGTATATCCCCGGCCCGCACAACCTTGAAAACGCGCTGGCCGCTGTGGTCATCACCGGCGTGATGGGCGTTCCCTGCGAAACGATGCGCGAAGTGCTCAAAACCTTCAAGGGCGTGGAGCACCGCATCGAGACGGTGCGGGAGCTGGACGGCGTGACATGGATCAACGATTCCAAGGGAACGAACGTCGATTCTACACAGAAGGCCATCGCGACGATGAAAAAGCCGACGGTGCTCATTCTCGGCGGCAGCGACAAGAAAGTGTCGTTTGACCCGCTGGCCCGGAGCATCGCGGAAGCGCCGCTGATCGAGCACTGCGTGCTCATCGGCGAAACGGCGAACCAGATTAAAGAGGCGCTGGATCGTGTGGGCTACACGGCCTATACGATGACGGGCTACGACTTTGATCTCTGCCTGGCGACGTGCAGAAAGCTGGCGAAAAAGGGGGGCAACGTGTTGCTTTCCCCGGCATGCGCGAGCTTTGATATGTTCACCGATTATGAGAACCGAGGCAAAATCTTCAAGGAAAAGGTCATGGCGATGCAATAAGCTGCCCGACCGGCTGCAAAAGATGCGTGAGACAGCAGAAGCGTGCAGTCGGAAGGGAGCGAGCCATGCCGAACCGAGTTCAACGAACCTGCGACAAGACGGTGGTCGTGCTGATGGTGCTGCTGCTCCTGATGGGGCTGGTCACCCTATTCAGCGCCACCTATTATCAGAAAGCGGCGACAGGCGACGCGCTTGCCGCCGTCAAAAAGCAGCTGATCGGCGTGGCGCTCGGCGCTGCGGCCTGCGTGACGCTTTCACGCGTGCCGTATCGCGTTTTTCGGCGTCCCAAAGTGACGCTGCTTTTGTTGGCAACGAGCGCTTTGCTGCTGATTCTGGTGATTATTCCGGGCGTGGGCGTGAGCATCAACGGTTCGCGGAGATGGCTAAATTTTTTCGGGCTGAGCATGCAGCCCTCCGAATATGCCAAGTACGCGATGGTCATTTTCATGGCCGGGGCGTTGGATCGCCGCGGCGAGGCGATCCGTCATCTGTTCACGGGCATTGTGCCGCTGCTGGTTGTGCCAGGCGTGATGTTTCTGCTGATTCTGGAACAGCCGAATCTCTCCACAGGCGGCAGCATTTTGATCTGCGCGCTGGTGATGCTTTTCGCGGCGGGCATTCAGAAGCGGCACATGGCGCTGCTGGGTGCGGGCGGCCTTGTCGTCGGCGCGTTTTACGCATGGAGCGCGCCGTATCGAAGGGAGCGCCTGCTTTCTTTCCGCGATCCTTTCGCCAAGATGAGCGACGAGGGATACCAGCTTTCGCAATCGCTGATTGCGCTCGGTTCGGGCGGGCTGTTCGGTATGGGGCTGGGGCAGGGACGGCAGAAATTCGCCTACCTGCCGTATCCGGAATCGGATTTCATTTTTGCGATTGTCGGCGAGGACTTCGGGATGGTCGGCTGCGTGACCGTGATCGCGCTGTTTGTTTTGTTTGTGCTGGCGGGTCTGCGTGTATCGCTGGCCTGCCGTGATCGGTTTGGCTGCCTGCTTGGAACGGGCATCACGTCGATGATCGGCTTGCAGGCGTTTATTAATATGGGCGTAGTGACGGGCATTTTGCCGACGACGGGCCTGCCGCTTCCGTTTTTCAGCGCGGGCGGCACATCCGTGAGCATGATTATGGCGGCTGTCGGCATTCTGCTGAGCATCTCCAGAGAAAACGGCGTAAGAGTGATAGAAACCGACGATCGACGGAGTGGAGGAAGAACATGAGATACAGAAAGCGCAAAAAGGCCGCCGCTCAGGTGATGGGGATGACGGTTGTGGTGCTGGCTGTGTTGGCCACGCTGATGGTGCTCACGTGCAGCCAGGTGTTCAAGGTGCGCAGCGTGCTGGTCGTCGGCAATCGCAACATTTCCAAAGAGGATATTATCGCGCTCAGCGGCGTGCGCGAGGGCGACAACCTGTTTTCACTGAGCGACGCAGAGTTGAAAAAGAGGCTGGAACAGAACTGGTACATCGAGTATATCGGCCATGAATTCGACTACCGCGGCACGTTAACGTTGCATATCAACGAGCGGATGGGCATGGGGGTCGTCAATGCTTTCGGCCTGTATTTTGTCGTGGACGCGTCGGGCATGGTGCTCGAATGCGCGGGCAGCGTTTATCCGGACACGGTTGCCGGGCCGCAGATCACCAATCTGGTTTGGATCGATAACGCCCGTGCGACAGTCGGAAGCAGACTGCCTGTGCGCGACAGCGCGCAGCTGCAAGCCATGCAGCGCGTGCTGGGCGCGCTGGACACAACCAATCTGCTCGGACGCGTGGCCAGCCTGGATTTGAAGAGCCTTGAAAACATAAAGCTGTTGACGACGGACGGCGCGAGCATTGTGCTCGGCGATGACGGAAGCCTTGAAACCAAGCTGCTGATTGCGCGCGAGGTGCTTGTGGTGCGAGAACCGCTGGGCACGGTGATGGGCGCGACCATCGACGTTTCAAGCGGAAGGGAAGCCCATTATATTCCGCGTGTGCTGCCGACTGTAACCCCTGTTCCGACCGCGACGCCGACGCTTGAGCCTTCGCCCACGCCAGAACCGTGAAAAAAATGGGCAAAGGGGGATGCGCTGTTTTCAGCAAAGGGCGAACCTTTTTGCCTGGATGGACGGCTTGTTTTTTCGCTGAAATGAAAAAAATGGGGCGATTTGGAACAAAATTTGCTCAAGTGGCTTGAAAGAAAGGGCATAATCGGTTACAATAAACTCGCATAATAATAGCAAATCAGATGATATCTTGCGCCCTTTGAGGGCGAATTTACATGCGGGCAGACAGGAGCATGAGATCGTATGATGAAAAAAGCGACGGCGGTTCTGGACTTTGGCACGTCCAAGGTTCTGGTATTGCTTGCGGAGGAAAGCGCGTATCAGAAGGTGACCATCACATCGGCGGGCATGACGCAGTACGACGGCTTCATGAACGGCGAATGGAACGCGCCGTCTGAGGTTTCCGACGCGATCGCCAGCGCCATCGAGGCAGCGGAAAAAAAGGTTGGAACCCATATTAAGGAAGTTTACGTCGGCGTGCCGGGTGAGTTCGTTCGGGTTTATGTGATTGAATCGAGCGTCGCGCTTCAGGGCGCGGATCCGAAGGTCACCAGCGCGGATGTGGAAAAGCTCCAGCGGCAGGCCACGGAGATGCTGGACCGCCCGACGGGCGTGATTATCCATCGTTCCCCGGCGTGGTTTAAGGTGGACGGCGGACAGAAGACGCTCGAACCTGTCGATCAGAAAGGCTCGACGTTGGAAGGCATGATCGGCTTTGTGCTGGCGGATCAGTTCTTCATCAACGACGTGACCGAACGGCTTAAGGAACTGGGCGTCGAGGTGCGTGGGTTCTTCTCCACGTCGGTCGGCGAAGCGATGCAGATGATTCCGTTTGAAGAGCGCGATCATACGGCGATTCTGGTGGACGTGGGTTACCTTTCCACCGAGGTCATGGCGGTCGAGGGTGACGCGCTGATCTGGCAGAAGGTGCTTCCGGTCGGCGGCGCGCATATCACGCTGGATTTGACTTACGGATTGGAAAAGCCGTTCGATATGTGCGAAAAGATCAAACGAGCCTACACCTTCAACGCGCCGAAGAACACGCAGATCGAAGTGCAGGGAGAGAACGGCCAGATGGAAAGCTTCTCCGGCGAACAGGTCAGCATGATCATCGACGCACGCGTGGATGAGATGCTTGAAATGATCGACGACGCGGTGAAGAAGAGCGGCATTCGACTGGGCAACTGGTCAAACGTTTATTTCACGGGCGGCGGCCTGATGCCGATGAACGGCGCGAGGGTTTACGCGGCCGGAAAGCTCGCCCGGAATGTGCGCGAGGCGGCGGTCAAGACCGTGAAACTCAAGCCCGCGCAGATTTACGCCAGCGGAAGCGGCCTGCTCGAACTGGTTTATAATACCATCGAACAGGAAGAACAGGACGAAGGCCTGTTCGACCGCATCAAGCGCGTATTCAAAAAGAGATAAGAACGCAAAGCAAGCTTTTTTCCATTGTGATTCGCATCGCGAATCACGTAGCGGGAGGGCTGGAAACCTCAGGTTTCCGGTGGGGTTTGGGGCAAAGCCCCGACGTTCTCCCCAGCTTCCCGCTTAACCCGAAATTTAAGCGAAACAAAAGGGGGATTTCCTGTGTTTGAAATTGAAATGGACGAACGCCCGGCAGCTTCCATCAAGGTCGTCGGATGCGGCGGCGGCGGCGGAAACGCGCTGAATCGCATGGTGGACTGCGGCGTGACCGGGGTTGACTTCATCGCGGTGAACACCGATGTGCAGGCGCTTCGCACCAGCCGCGCGGCGACCATGATCCAGATCGGCGAGAAGCTGACCAAGGGTCTCGGCGCGGGCGCAACGCCTGAAATTGGCAAAAAGGCCGCGGAGGAAAGCCGAGAGGAGATCGCCAGCGCACTCAAGGGCGCGGATCTCGTGTTCGTCACCGCCGGTATGGGCGGCGGCACGGGCACGGGCGCGGCGCCTGTTGTGGCCGAAATTGCGCGCGACATGGGAATCCTGACGATCGCAGTCGTGACGAAACCGTTTGCCTTCGAAGGTAAGACGCGCATGCGCAAGGCCGAATCCGGCATCGATGAACTCAAGCAGCGCGTGGATACGCTGGTCGTCATTCCGAATGAGCGCCTGCTTCAGGTCTGCCCGAAGGGAACGAGCTTCAAGGGCGCGTTTAACTTTGCCGACGATGTGCTCCGTCAGGGCATTCAGGGCATTTCCGATCTGATCAGTCAGACGGGCATCATCAATCTGGATTTTGCGGACGTGAAGGCCGTTATGGAGTCCGGCGGCATGGCGCACCTCGGCATCGGCATCGGCAAGGGCGAAAAGGCCATGGCCGACGCGGCTCAGAACGCGATTTCCTCCCCGATGCTGGAAACCAGCATCGACGGCGCGCGTGCCGTGCTCATCAACGTGACCTGCAACTCGAATTGCAGCATCGTGGATATCAATGACGCGGTTGAGATGATTACCGCCGCGGCGGACAGCGAAGCGAATATCATCTTCGGCGCGAGCATCGACGACGCGCTGGAAGACGAGGTGCATATCACCGTCATCGCCACAGGCTTTGAAAAGGTGCCTTTCCCGCCGCGCGCGAGCAGCATTGACCGTCCGGCCACCCTGCCGTCTCAGGCTCCCTACGTGCCGCAGAGCTACACGCCGAGCTATCAGCCGCAGACCATGCAGGGCGGTATGCCGAGAAACGGCTATACCCGCTACGATCCGGCCTATCAGCCGGTGACGGGCGGATATGCGGCGCCGCAGCAGGGCGTTGTGCCGGGTGAGCCGGAAGTGCCTGCTTTCGTCAACGAGGGCGTATCCGGCCAGCGCGTTTCCCCCTACGCGGCTATGCCCGATATGCCCGCTCAGAACCAGCAGGCTCCCGCACAGGAACAGCGCGAGGATCGCAGCACGCCGCGCTCCTTTATGGATGGCATTCCGGCGTATATGCGTCGCAAGTAAGTGTTCAGGCCGACCTTCGGGTCGGCTTTTTTCTTACGCTGTTATTTTATGTGAGGAGAAGCGGAAAGATGAGCTGAAAACATAAAAAGACAGACCGAGTCCGCCTACATTTCCGCCATATTCCTTAAAGCTTCAAAGTCTTATACACGAGGGAATCCCTTAACAAATTCCTATTGGTTAAAAAACACGCCCCATGCACATTGCACAGGACGTGTTTGGCATCAAATGACCATCTTACAGGAACTTAAACGACTGCCGCAGCTGGCGATAAACGTGATTATAATAAGAGAACCACGCGCTGGGGGTCGTCAGGCGGATCTGAAACAGTTCCTTGTCATGCGCGACAACGACCAGACGGCCGCGCATGCTGTAATCCTTTGTGCCGTCGTTATAGGTGGCGGTGTAATAGCAATAATAGCCTTTCGCGCTGCTGATGCTCGCCGAGGCGATGTCTCCGGCCTTGAAGGTCGTGAACATGCCGCTCAGTTCGGTCAGCACGGCTTCAAGCCGTGTTTTTGCGTCAGACGCGGTCTGCGTCAGGCCGGCGGAAAAGCGCTCCACCGTCAGGCGGGTTTGATAGCCGTCCACATCCATGCGTTCGCTCTTCGGTTCGACGAACTGAATGGTCGTCTCCTGATTGGTGGCTGGGTTGAGCAGCCACGTGTAGGGAATATCAAACGAGATGGCCATCATGTCGTTGGTATACGTCTCATAGGCGTAATTCGGTGTGGGCGCAGGCGTCGGCGTCGGCTTGTCGATGGGATCGATCGCAACCGGCGTGGCCAGCGGATTATCCACCTGAGAAAAGTCAAAAGAGGAATCGCCGTTGTCTTCCAGCAGCGGAATCGGCGTGGGGGAAGGCGTGACCTCTGGCGCGGCGGTTTCGGTATCGGCCGGGCCGAACACAAAGGTTGAGTCGGTATCGGATTCGGCCTGTGCGACAGAAAACGCCGTCAGCACTGCGGCGAGAAAAACAAGAATACGCTTCATTTCGGATGCCTCCGTTCGCGGAATCGACAAATGATGATAGTGTCAGTATAACAGGGAAGTCGGAAAAAGTCAATCTTCGCGCGGGGTTGAAAGGCTGGCAGAAGCGGGGTATAATGGAAAATCATTGGGCAAGGAGAAAAAGCCATGGAAAATTCAAAAAAGATTGTCGTTCTGGACGGGTATACCCTCTGCGCGGGAGAGCTGAATTTTGACGCGTTGCGTGCGTTTGGCGATGTGACGGTTTACGATCGCGCGGCGCAGGCAGACGTGGCGCGGCTTATCGGCGATGCGCAGATCGTTTTGACCAACAAGGCGCAGATTACGGCGGACGTGATGACGGCGTGCCCGCAAATGGAATATGTCGGCGTGACGGCGACGGGCTACAACATTGTCGATGTGGCGGAAGCGAAGCGGCGCGGCATAGTGGTGACGAACGCCCCGGCGTATTCCACGCAGGCCGTGGCACAGCACACTTTTGCGCTGCTGCTGGAAAGCCTGAACCGCGTCGGCTCATACAGCGGGCAGGTGCGCGGCGGCGCGTGGCAGGCCAGCGCGGACTTTTGCTTTTTCAGCGAGCCGATGGAGGAGATTGCCGGGAAGACGATCGGCCTGATCGGCTTTGGCCACATCGGGCAGAGCGTTGCGAAAATCGCGCTGGCGTTCGGCATGAACGTGCTGGTCTGCGTGCCGCATCCCAAAGCAGGCTGGGACGACGTGCGTTTTGTGACGCTGGACGAATTGATGAAAGAAAGCGATGTCGTGTCGCTGCACTGCCCGCTGACGGAAGAAAACCGCCGCATGATCGATGAAAAGGCGATTGCACGGATGAAACCGGGGGTGCGGATCATCAACACGGCGCGCGGAGGGCTGGTGGATGAAAGCGCGATGGCGGCGGCGCTGGAAAGCGGCAGGGTGGCCTGCTATATGGCGGACGTGCTGAGCGAAGAACCGCCCGTACACGGCAGTCCGCTGCTGGAAGCAAAACACGCGATTCTGACCCCGCATGTCGCGTGGGCGCCGCTGCAAACGCGTCGGCGGCTGATGAAAATCGTGGTCGGCAATGTGGAGGCGTTTGTGAAGGGCGACCCGATCAACGTGGTGAGCCGATGATCCGGGGCGTGGTTTTTGACCTGGACGGGACGCTGCTGGACACAGAGAAGCTCTACCGGCGCTTCTGGGTGGAGGCGGCCCGTCGGATGGGCTATCCGATGGAGGACAGGCACGCGCTGATGATTCGCTCGATGGCGGCGGATATGGCCGAACCGCTGCTTAAACGCGAAGTCTGTCCGGCGTTTGACTATCACGCGGTACGGGCGCTTCGGCGGCAGATCATGGAGAATTATATCGACGAAAACGGCGTGGAACCTAAGCCGGGCCTTTTGCCGATGATCCGTGATTTGCAGCGGATGCGCATGCGCGTTGCACTTGCGACGGCTACGCCCGAAGTGCGGGCCCGCAAATACCTGCGCATGGTCGGCGTGGAAGACGCGTTTGACGCGGTAGCCTGCGCGGAGATGGTGGCGCACGGAAAACCCGCGCCGGACGTCTACCTGCTGGCGGCGCAAAAGCTGAATCTGCCGCCGGAGGAGTTGCTTGGCGTGGAGGATTCGCCCAGCGGCGTGAGGTCTGCGCATTCGGCGGGCATGACCGTGGCCATGATTCCCGATCAGGATGAGCCGAGCGCGGAAATCACGGCGCTCTGTGCGCTCGTTGCGCCGACGCTGGAAGGGATTATGCCGTTCATTGAGAAATTAAATGCCAATAAATTCGACTGAAACCTGTTGATTTTGCCTGAAAATTTGCTATAATAAGGGTGGAAGAAAATTCCGCTTTTACAAATCAGTCAGGAGGGAATCGTATGGAAAATCGCGTCATCACCATCGCCCGCAGTTATGGAAGCGGCGGCAGGAAAATGGGCAGACTGCTGGCCAAAGAGCTTGGCTATGAGTATTATGATCGTGAGATCCTGCGGATCGCTTCGGACGAGAGCGGCATCAGCGAAGAGTTATTCAATCAGGTGGATGAGAGACAGCATCTCCCGCTGTTCCGCATTGCGCGCGAGGCTTATACCGGAGAGGTGATCCCGCCGGACAGCGACGATTTTATCTCCAACGAAAATCTGTTCCGCTATCAGGCGAAGATCATCCGCGAGCTGGCGTCCACGCGCAACTGCGTGATTGTCGGGCGCTGTGCAAATTTCATTTTGCGCGGGCGGGATAACGTGCTTAACGTGTTTGTCACCGCGCCGGTGGTGGACTGCGTCCGCCGCGTGATGGAAACCGATGGGCTGAATCTGGAAGAAGCCGAAAAGAAAATCAAAAAGATCGACAAGCGGCGCGCGGATTATTTCAAATATTTCACGGGCCGTCAGTGGCACGACGCGGCGCTGTATGACCTGTGCCTGAACACGGGACACATGAGCGAGCAGAAGTGCGTGGATATCGTGCGGGCCTATATGGAAGCGCGGTTTGATTAACCCCTTGTCAGAAACAGACGGGAAAGGTATAATAGAGAGGATGTGAATAAACAGGGGGAACGAACAGATGGCGAAGCTCTATTTCCGATATGGCGCGATGGGGTCGAGCAAGACGGCTAACGCGGTCATGGTGCAATATAATTACAGAGAGCGCGGGCAGAATGTGCTCATGCTCAAGCCGAAGCTCGAAAATCGGGATGGAGCGAACATTGTGCGTTCCCGCTGCGGGCTGGTGGCGCAATGCCGCTTTGTGGAAGAACTGGGCGAAATTGACCTGAGCGGGTATAACTGCGTGATTGTCGATGAATGCCACTTTATGACTGCCGCTCAGGTGCGCCAGTTGGTGGATATCGTCGATGAGCGGGATATTCCCGTCATCTGCTATGGCCTGCGTACAGATTTCCGCGGCGAACTGTTCGAGGGCAGCCGCGAATTGCTGCGTTGGGCGGATACGATTGAAGAAATCAAGACGGTTTGCTGGTGCGGGCGCAAGGCGACGTTCAATGCGCGCGTGCAGAACGGCCATATTGTCCGCGAGGGCGAACAGATCATGATGGGCGGTAATTCCACCTATGTGAGTCTGTGCCGCCGCCACTGGAAGGAAGGCAACCTCGGTTCGTTCCGCAACCTGAATCTGAAAGATTGATTTTTAAAAGATAGCATTCGCTGCAAAATGATAAAGAAAAATCCCCTGCCTGTCTGAGACAAGCGGGGGATTGCCTATGTTCGGGAAAATGCTGTCAAAAAGCTTACAGCCGTTCTGCCAGCGCGGTTTCGATATTGGCCAGCACTTTCTGGCTCAGCAGCACAAACGCCTGTTTGGTGCGGCCGGCCGAAACGCCGGGGCAATGAACGTTTTCGCGGGCGAAAAACCCCTCCTCGACAGGGCCTGCTGCGGCGAAGGTGTCGCAGAAGAAATGCGTGCCGGGCAGATTGAGCCAGTTCTCCAGCGCTTTGCTGTCAAAGCCGGGGCCAATGGAGGTGTTGAAAAGCGCCTTGCCTGCGCCGAGCTTCTCAAACTCATGTGCGCCAAGCAGCAGCACGTTCTTGTTCAGGCAGGTGAAAACGACCTCGCTTTCGGCAAGCAGTTGGTCAAGCGGCTTATAGATCATGCCTGCCTGTTCGGCCTCCGGCTTGCGGGAGCGGCTGTAATACGAAATCTCTGCGCCCATAAAGGCCAGCGCGTCCGCGATCATTCTGCCGGAAACGCCTAGACCGACAATACCCACGCGCATCCCGGTGATTTCAATCGGTTCGTCGCGGAGCATCGGCAGGCCGAAGCCGTGAAGCAGGCCCGTCAGCTCGTGCAGCACGTATTCCACCACACCGCGGTCGCCGTAATCGCGGATGCCCAGCACGCGGATGTTTTTCTCGCGGGCATAAGCGATATCCACGTTGGCGCTCTCTTCGGAGTACAGGCTGCAACACATACCGATGTAACGGATGTTCGGACATGCGTCGATGACTGACCGGCCGATGCGCGAGGTGTAGCTGAGCAACACCGCGTCTGCGTTGCCGATGCGGCGGATGATTTCATGGTCGTCTTTCGGCACGTCGGCGAACAGAATAACCTCGTGGGCATAACGATGCAGCGCCTCTTCCGCAGAGGGAATCAGGCTGACCGGCTCGATGGCAACCAGTTTGTTAAACATGCGCCTGTCCTCCCATCAATAGAAAACGACCGGAGAGGCGAGGTTGCGCAGCAGCGCCACAACGCTCCAGCCTGCAATCGCGCTTGTGCTTGAGCAGATATCCACGATTGCTTTTACGCCGTTGATTTCTGCCGTAATGCGGTGGTCGTCTCCGACCCAGTTGGGCACGGAGTGCATCGTCACGCCTGTGACATCCGGTCCGGTGGTCGCCAGCGACGTGGCGACGGCGACGTTTACGCGGCGGGGGAAGGTGGCGATGGCCTTCTTAGCGTTTCCGGTGAAAACGGTGGTCTTTTCCGTGTCGGTCAGCAGATGTTCCGCCCAAACCGGGGTATTGCGGAAGCCGCGCGCGCCCGTGTGCGTTTCGATGCCTGCCGTTTCCGGCAGGTTCTGTGCCTGCGCCATCAGGCTGACGGTTTGCAGCACGTCAAAGCCGCCGATTGCGCCGCTGGCCAGATGCACCTTTGCGCCGCCCTCGCGCGCGGCCTGCCTGACCTGCTCATAGAACGCCAAATCGGCAAACGCGCCGATGGAAATAACAACCAGATTCACGCCGCGCTTCAAAACCGGAATGGCCATTTCGCGAACGGCCTCGACCGACGCGGTTTCCACGATGTATTCCGGATCAAGCGCCAGCAGCGCGCCCACATCCGCGCAGACCGTGCAGCCGACTGCTTCTGCCGCTTTCTGCGCGGATTCGGGGGAACGGCTGGCTACGCCGACCAGCTCGTAATCCTCAAGCAGACCGTTTTTCCATGCGTTTGCCACGATGTTGCCCAGAAAACCGCAGCCGACAATGCCGAATTTCGTCTTCATATGCGTATCTCCTTTGCGTTGCTTCTTTGCAACCGTATTGCTTTCATTATATCATGGATGAATAAAAAAAGCACTCCGTTTTTGAGAATAAACGGAATGCTTTGGATATTCGGATTATAAACCCACCTGTCCGGCGACGGCACGCGCGGCGTCCGCCATCAGCGGGTTTTCGACGGCCTCGATGTTGCCCTCGTCGCACAGCTGCGCGGCTTTCGGGTCAAACGGAAGCTGCGCCAGCACCGGCAGATGCAGCGCGGCGGCTTCCTGCGCAATCTTGGATTTACCGAACAGCTCGATGCGTTTGCCGCAGTCCGGGCAGAGCGCGTAGGACATGTTCTCCACCAGACCGAGCACCGGGATATTCATCATGTTCGCCATGTTGACGGCCTTTCGGACGATCATGCCGACCAGATCCTGCGGGGTGGAGACCACCACCACACCGTCCAGCGGAATGCTCTGGAAAACCGTCAGCGGCACGTCACCCGTTCCCGGCGGCATATCGATGACCATCACATCCAGCTCACCCCAGGCCACGTCCTCCCAGAACTGCTTAACCGCCCCGGCGATGACCGGGCCGCGCCAGATAACGGGCGCGTCGTCGCTGTCGAGCATCAGGTTGATGCTCATGACCTCGATACCCTTTTCGGTTTCGGCGGGGAAAATACGCTCGCCGTCGCCAAAGGCCTTGTCGTGAATGCCAAACATGCGCGGGATGGACGGGCCGGTGATGTCCGCGTCAAGCACGCCGACGCGGTAGCCCATGCGGCTGAGCATGACGGCCAGCTCGCCGGAGACGAGGGACTTGCCCACGCCGCCTTTGCCGCTGACCACGCCGATGACCTTGCGAACCTTCGGCGGCTCTTTTTTGACTTCCTCGGCGGCCTGATTATGATTGTGGCTGCATCCGGCGCACGCGGGTTTGGTGCCGCATTCGCTGGGCGCGCAGCCTTGCTGAAGATCAGACACGGAAAAAACTCCTTTCGGTCGGGCACAAATTCTGATATAATACCCTTATCCGGATTGTGCCTTTGAGATACAGACTCTATGATACCATGTTTTTGAAAAAAAGCAAGTCAATATGAAAAACAAGAGCGGAGGAATCAAACCCCATGAAGTTTCTGAAAAGAATGGCGGCGTTTTGTGCGGCGGCCATGCTGACGGGGAGCGCGGCGTTGGCGCAGGAATACGACGCGCAGCAGGCGAAAAGCTGGATGGAGCAGTTTGCCCAGGCGCTCAGCCAGCTTGCGCCCGTCAACGATCCGGCGCAGACGCTCGATCCCGCGCGGCCGGGAGAGTATTTGCAGGAATATGAATTCGGCACAGTGCAGGCCGCGACGAGCGGAAAGCCGACAGCGGCGCAGATCGAGGAAATCGACGTGAGCACGGCACAGGTGACCGATGCGCGCGGCATTCGCGTGGGCATGACGCTGAATGAAGCGCTGAACGGATTGAGCATTCCGCAGACGGAAGCCAATCTTGCCGTGTTGAACACGCAGGAAGCGGGCGTGGGCTGGTGCTGGGCGTATCTGGGCGAAGGCGGCGTATACGGCGTGGAGTGGCTGACGTATGACCTGACCGAACCCGTGACCGAATATACGCTGACCTATGTGATCGACGGCGATACCGTCAGCGGGATTCGGGTGAAGGCGGCGGCATCCACACGGGCGCAGGCCGAAGCGGGGCTGGCGACAGCGCAGGAGATCGCGGACAAGCAGCGGAGCACGACGGTGCTGACGGCCAGCGATGCGGCCATGTTCGGCGAAGAGGATTTAACAGTGAACGAAAGCCGGGTGCTTGGCGCGGAAGCCTATGCGCTGGTGCAGGCGCTTGGCGAGCCGAACGAGGTGCAGACGCTTCCGGCGGGCGGCGGACGCATTCTGCTGTATGACGGCGCGGCGGTGCAGCTGGGGCTGGATGAAGCGACGGGCGCGGAGGTCGTGCTCGGCGTGACGGCGACGGGCGGCGGATTGACCGGGCCGCGCGGTCTGGCGGTCGGCATGACGGCGGCGGATGCGGCGGGGCGTTTCCGCTGCGACACGGATGTGTATGCGTCCGGCGGCGTGGTCTATATGGAAGGAGAAGCCTACGGCGAACCGCCGTTTGCGGAAATGACCGCGGTG
>ERZ809296.1041-NODE-1041-length-35838-cov-55.134673_pt1 | contig 35838 bp, 33 predicted proteins | sample MGYA00520511_ERZ809296 | MGnify/ENA primary metagenome ERZ809296 (study PRJEB31576, sample SAMEA3212662) | Homo sapiens | biome: human-gut; feature: human gut; material: fecal | place: Sweden | collected 2012 ...
CCTCCAGTAAACCTTCGAAATTTGCATTTGCATCTGACGAAAAATCCATTCGCCATCCGACCATCTCATTTGTGCGGTGTTACCTTAAATAAACTCAATTTCAAAAAAGGAGCTGACCACCCTGATGCCGCAGGAATCCAAAGCGCACCGTCTTTGGACGCTCTTTTCTTCCATGCTCCTCATCAGCACCTTCACTTTCGGCGGCGGATTCGTCATCGTATCGCTGATGAAGAAAAAATTCGTTGATGAGCTGCATTACCTGACCGAAGAGGAAATGCTGGACATGACCGCCCTGGCGCAGACCGCACCGGGCGCGATTGCCGTCAACGGTGCCATTCTCGTTGGGCGGCGCATCGCCGGGATTTCGGGGCTGATTGTCGCGGTACTGGCGACAATTTTGCCGCCGATTGTCATCATCAGCATCATCTCCATGATGTACGCCGCGTTCGCCGAGAACGAATGGGTACGCGCGGTGCTGACGGGGATGCAGTCGGGCGTGGCGGCGGTCATCTGCGACGTAACGGCAAATCTTGGCGGCAAGGTCGTGCAGTCGAAGGATTGGCTGAATCTGCTGCTGATGGCGGGCGCGTTCGTGGCATCCGCTGTCTTTCACGTCAACGTCATCGTAGTCATCCTCGTCGCGGCGGCGATTGGTGTTATCCGGGCGCTGCTGGCGCGAAAGGGGGGCGTATCCGCATGATGGTGCTGTTCCTCGTCTTTTTCCAAATCGGGCTGTTCAGTGTCGGCGGCGGATATGCTGCCATGCCGCTGATTCAGTCGCTGGTGGTGGAGTCGCACGGCTGGCTGACGATGGCAGAATTTACGAACCTAATGACGATTGCCGAGATGACCCCCGGCCCGATTGCGGTCAACTCCGCAACATTCGTCGGGATGCGCTGCGCCGGACTACCGGGGGCGCTCGTCGCGACGTTCGGGTGCATCACGCCGTCGCTGATTCTCGTCACGCTTCTTTCCTATTTGTATGGGCGATTTCGTTCCGGGCAGACGATGCAGAACGTGCTGGGCGCGCTGCGTCCCGTGGTCGTCGCGCTGATTGCGTCGGCGGCGCTGAGCATCGTGCAGGTCGCGGCGGTGAAATCGGGCGGCGGCGTGTCCATCGTCGGCATTGTGCTGATGGTCGCGGCGTTCCTCGTCCTGCGCTGGAAGAAATGGAACCCAATTCTGGTGATGCTGCTCTGCGGCGTCGGCGGCGCGGCGGCGCACGCGGTCGGCTGGCTGTAACGAAAATCTTCCGAAACCATTTGTCCGCCCTTGACAGGGATTGGTGCGTGTGCTATACTCCAAACCGAAGCAGTTAGTTGCAATTAACATGTACTGCGACCGCATCCTGAGTATCTTCCCCAACGGCACGCTGAACCTTGCCAACTACAGCAAGCTGAAGGAAGGCGACTACGCCGCGAAGCTGATGGAGGGCGTTTCGCCAAGTGTGCCGATGCGTTCAGGCGTGCTGGGTGTGTTTTCCATCGTGCTGGAGTTCTGCGGATACGCGGCACTGGCGGCGTATGCATACCAGAAAGCCCCGGTGTACTGCGCAATTCTGTTCGCCGGAACGACGTTCGCGTGCATCGTCAGCTCCGCGTATCACTTGAAGTGTGGGCTGGCGGAGTACATGTTCCTCAAATACGGGCGGGACGAGCGTGCCAAGGGTATGATGCTTGACATGCTTCGCAGTGGTGCCTCCCTGCGCCTGTGTTCTTTGGGAATGATTACGTTCTACATCACGCTGATGGTTGCTATCATCACCGGCGCGATTGGCTTCCCGATCTGGGCGCTCGTGTTCACGATTCTCCCGATTTTCCTCGTCATGTTCCCCCTGCAAATCGTCGGCACGCTGCATATCGCCGCGATGGTGTCAATGCTTGGCTGGATGTTCCTGATTTAACCGCAAAAGGACTGCTGCGCGGGCACTTTTCTCCGCTCACAGTCCTTTTTCTGCGTTCGCCCTCACTCGCGCGGATTTTTTGCAAAAATCACGAAAAGTCCCTTGACAAACGCCCCGATTCGCGCTATAATAATCAATGTTGCGGATGACCCGCCGCAATATGAGCTTCATATGGAGAGTTGGCTGAGTGGTCTAAGGCGCACGACTGGAAATCGTGTGTGGGCTTATACCCCACCTAGGGTTCAAATCCCTAACTCTCCGCCAGTATACTCCTTGCCCGTCAGGTGTGAGTTACCTGACGGGCATTCTTTTGCCCTCCGGGTTTATCTTAGTCTTGAATTGGTATCTTGTCAAGGGGTGTGTGAATTTTTTTCCTCGCGTTTTGATAGTCCTGCATCGTCCTTGTACCAGCGGCGCATGATCATGCGGCGCTGGAAGCTCGACGAGTGCCACAGAGGGTTTCCGGGATAGCCCTTGTAGTATATCGCGTTCTCTACGTCAACCCGCCGCATCATGCGGCGGGTTTCGCCGCTTGCGGCGTCGGTGACCTCGTAACGCTGACACGGCGCGACCAGGGCGAAGACGCGGGAGCGGCTGAGCCCTGTTTCTCGGATGACCTCGATGGCGGTAACGTACCTTTCGCGGATTTCCTCGCGGGTGCAGATGACTTTCGCGGGTGTTCCGCGCTTTTCGTCGCTGTAATACTGCCTTTCGACTGTTGGACGGCGCATTTTTTCTCCTTTCGGTGGTTTTTTCGCTCTTTGTAACGCTTTTAGGCTCTATTTCCGTGGTAATCGCGGGGGTTTTCTTCGGGTTTTACCTGTTGCGGCGCTTGCGCCGCGCCCCCAGCGCACAAACCCGCACCGAGGCGAAGCCGAGGAGCGACATGACGGCTTACGCCTGACGAGCGGGGAGGGGAAGCAAACGGGGAAAAGCGGCGAACGAGTGAGCCGCCCCGTTTGCTTCCCCGGACCGCCAGTGGAGGTGTGCCCAGCCGGGATGCCGACGGCTTCGGGCAGGCGTCCCCTTCGGGAGCGTCAGCAACTTCGGGTGCTGGCACACAAACTAAAGAGCAACGGCGACGGACTGCCGCGGCAACCCCGGCGCGCCCGATGGAGGGAGGGGGCGCGCTGGCGCTCAACTATGGCGGTGGTAAAACAACTTTTCGTAAAACCTTGGTTTTACGCCGAAGGCTTGAAGAGTTGTTAGCGGAGCGTGCAACTCTTCGGAAAACCCAGGTTTTGCGAAACGAGGAACGAAGCGAAGCGAAGTGACGAGCTTGAGTTGGCTTTACCGCCGCTGAACGCTCAAGCTGGGCAACCCGAACCCGCCCCCTCCCTCCATCGGGCGCGCCGGGGTTGCTTTGTCACGGCGTGGCGGCTGACGTGGAGCAGCGGAAGCGGACTGCTTGGGAAGTGAAAGGGGCAGTGTGGCGCACGGCGGGGACTACTCCGGGCACCACGGTGCTTCTTCGCCGGGCGGCACGCGCCCCGGTGCTGCTTCGGTGGCTTAGAAGGGCACATCGTTCTCCGTATATTCTCCGTCTCGCACCATGCGGCGGATGATTGCTCTTGCGTATGCCCACGACGGGCGCGGCGCGTATGCTGTCTGCTGAAGTGCGCGGCTTACTTGCGTCGGCGTGATGTTGCCCTTTTCAAGCTGTTCTTTGACTTCCTTGATGATGAGTTGAACCGGGCGCGTGCCGATGGCGTCTTGATAGTCCTGCTCGAAGTGCTCCATAAACATTTGGGTTAGAAACTTTCGGAAGCTCTGGAGCTGTTCCTGACCGTTCCCCGTTGTCATGTGACTATCTGCGCTTGTCGTTTCCGTTTCTCTTCCAATAGTAGTAGTAGTAGTAGTACTACTACTACTCGTGGTTGTACTACTACTGCGGTTGTAGTAGTCGTTGTTTTTATCGTTTTGGTTAACGTGGTTGTAGTGCTGGTGCTCCATGTGGTATACTCCTCTCATAGTCGTTGTTACTACTACGGGAGGGGAAAAGCATGAAAGAGTATACGTTGGGTGAGTGGCTGGAGATTTGGCTGTTGCACTATGTTGAGCCTTCCGGGCTTGCTGTACACACAAAAATGTGTTACAATAGAGCTGTGCAGGCAGTTCCGGCAGAGTTGTCGCTGGTGGACATGAAATTTCTTTCGCCGCTGGACTGTCTGCTCTGGATCCAGGACGTGGCGCGGGTGTATCCGCGCGCCGCGCAGCTTGATCGGGTAATGCTTTCCCGCGCGCTGAAGGTGGCGGCAAAGCTACACCTTACTGATTGTGTACTTGATGCAGATACCTGCCCACAGGTTGTGCACAAGCCACAAAAGACAGCTGTTTTGACCCTGCCGGAACTGCGGCGTTATGTGATTGCCGCCGCTAATACCGATGTTGCCCCGGTGCTTCTTCTTTGCTGTTGCGGTTTACGCCGGGGCGAAGCCCTCGGCGCTCGTCGCTGTGACCTCTCTGCTGATGGCATCCTGACCGTTCAGGTGCAGCGTCTTGATGGGCTTACGCTTTCCCCTGTCAAGACGTGTGCATCTGTCCGGCGCATTGCGCTTCCGCCGATTGTGGCGGACTGTCTGCGCCGGCAGCCGCTGACCCTCTCCGGGCTTTTCTGTGAGGCTTCGCCCAATAGGGTCTACCGCGCGCACAGGGCGCTTCTGGAGCGCTTGCAGCTTCCTGCCGTTACCCTCCACGGGTTGCGGCATTCCGTCGCTTCTGCGGCTGTTCTGAGTGGCGTTCCGGTCAAATCTGTGCAAGGTTGGCTTGGTCATGCCTCGTATGCCATCACTGCTGACCTTTATGCAAATCACCTCCCTGATGTGTCGTCAGCTTGCGAACGTTTGTTCTGATGGCGCACGACTGGAAATCGTGTGTGGGCTTATACCCCACCTAGGGTTCAAATCCCTAACTCTCCGCTAGATTAGCATCGGTTCGATAGAATCGGTGCTTTTCTTTTGCCCTCGCAGCGAATCCTCCCCCCCAGTCACCAAAAAGTGCGTACTTGTGCCCATAGCACAAATGGTGTATCCTTTCATCGTGGCCACAAGATAACCCCTTTCCCCGAACGCCCCACCTTGGAGGAACCCATGAGGAAACTGATTTCCCTGCTGGTGATGATTTTGCTGCTGCTGTCCGCTGCGCTGGCGAAAGTGAGCACCCCGACCTGCACCACCGTGACGCTTGCAACCGGCAGCGTCCGCGGCGGATTTCACCACGAAGATGTATGAGGTTTTCCCGGACTATGCGGGCGAAAACCATCTGGAAATGACGGCTGGATTCCTGTTCCCGGCGGAGTAAGTAAGAAAAGACAGGCTGTTCGAGCGTTTTGCTCGGACAGCCTGTTTTTTGTCAGTATTCCGCTTTCTGCAATTCGTCCAGCAGTGCGCACTTGCGCTTGTAGTCCCTGCGCCACTGTTCAGCAAGGTCAGCAATTATCTGTCTTCCCTCGTCGGTGCCTTTCATGCGTTCCAGCTGTTGGATGATCTCGCAGTAGGCGGCGCGCGACGAAGCCGCTTGCATAGCGCGATTCACCATGTCGCGGTAGAGTGCCAGCGTGCGGGCGGAATTCCATGCCATCAGCGGGTCAAAATAGGTACACAGTCCCTCAAAATTGCTGTGTTGCTGAATCCGCTGGAGCAGCTGCTCCCACTGCTCAATGGATGCCAGCAGGGGCAGGCGGATAGTGCTTGTCGTCGGCAGTTTCAGCAAACGTTCCGCCTCGTTGCGCCATGCATCGGCGGGAAGCGTCGCTCGAAGCGCATCAATCTGCTCCATGCTGTACTGATTGTACTGCTCAATGTACTGCCGAATCTCCCGCTGCGCAAGGTCAGGCTGATTCGCGCGCTGATAGAGCAAAATCAGCTGTTCGCGGCGCTGCTTGCATGGCATATATTTCCCGGCGAACGTCTGCAAATCTGCCTTGACCTGCTCGATGGCTTCCGTCCACTTTTCCGCCGCCATCAGCGTTTTCAGTGTCCGGTCATGCGCATACGGCACATCCCAATGCGAATGCCAGAAGCTGATGATGTCCTCCTGCGAAGCGTGCAGCTGCTGCATCGTTTTTTCACGCTGATTCAGCAGGTTCACCATCGCGCCTCCACCGCGTTCCTGCGCATTCGGCTTCCATTCGGCAATTTTCTCGTCCAGCAGCGCAAGATTCCGCTGATGAATCGCTTCGTCCCACGGATACGAAAACAAGAACGCCAGCGGCGCGGTGAAATACGGCATCGGCTTCCACGTCCGGAATGCAGCGGCGAACCACTCGTACATTGCTGCCTGCTGGGCGGGTGCTGCGATGGCAAGAATCCGCATCCATGCATCGCGGCAAGCGTCTTCGATATCCTCCTGTTCAAGAATTTCATCGGCGGATTCAAACATCATTGCCGTGTCGCAAACGAATTCAAACGCCAGCATCACATGTTCCGGCGTCAGCAAATCAGCCAGTTCCGCATCCATCAGCTCCAGCAGTTCCTGAACAGGTGATCCCTCTTCTTCGTCATATTCTTCTTCGTCATATTCCGCGTATTCGTCATACTCGTTTTCGGAATAGCGTTCGGCGGCGTGAAGCGTCTGCGTCAGGGTGCGCTGCCAATTGAGGCGGCGTTCATCCGCACGGACAGGTGCATTTCCCTTGCACAGCATCAGCCGATTTCGGAGTGCTTCGTCCTTTTTCAGCAGCGGACGAAGAAAATCCCGAAGCGTTTCAGCGGACAGGCTGTTCAGCTTCTTCTCCCACTCCGGCGCGGGCAATTCCGCTTCCGGCAGATGGGTCGCCGCAAAGAGAACCGCCGCCATATGCTTGCAGTTTGCGCCCTCTTTCGCAAAGGGGCAGGTGCAGGACAGAGTTGCCACGGCATCGCCTGCCAGCGTAATCTCAACCCGATACAGCCGCATGCCTTCTACATCAGCAGTGATTTTCTCCTGCGTGCAGTGCAGATTTTTCACTGCCCCGGCACGCCAGTAATTGCGCCCGCGCGTAATCATCTTCGAGATAAAATTTTCTTTCCAGTCAGTGATGTGCATCGGCATTCCACCTTTTGCAAAACAGGCTGCCCGTTTTTCTCGGACAGCCTGCTTGCTTATTCCTTCGTCTCAATCTCAATGCCGCGTTCTGCCAGCCAGTTCGGCCAGTAGTCGTCGGTGTAGAGCAGTGCCTCGCGGGTGGAAGGCATCGGGGGCAGCGAGCCGCCCGTGGCGTAAATCAGCGCGGAAATCGGCAGAACGGTGTAGCCCTGCTCCTCGTAGTAGGTCAGGACAGCATCAAGAATTTCCCAGCTGTGATTCGCGTCGAGATGGCAGAGCAAAATATTGCCGGGCGCGAGCTTGGCGCGCGTCGTACCGTTCTTGATGCACTCCTCCACCGTGTATTTGCCGATGGAGTCCTTCGTGCTCATGTTCCACAGCACGCACTCCATGCCTTCCGCGCGCGAAACGCTGATGACGTTGCTGTTCACGTCCCCGTACGGCGGGCGCATCAGGCGCGGCGAGACGCCCAGCGTTTCCGCCATGGTCTCCGCCGGAAAAACGATTTGGCGCATCATGCTGTATGGCCGTTCCTTCGTCAGCTGCGGATGCGTGTTCGTGTGGTCGCCGATTTCATTGCCCGCCGCCAGCACGCGCTTGGATTCCTCCGGGAACGTGCGGACGAAATAGCCCGTCATGAAGAAGGTGATATTCGTGTTGTGCTTCGCCAGCACTTCCAGCACCTGATCGGTGTTCTTGCCGCCGAAACCGCAGTCCATGCCGATGCCGACAAGTTTCCGCTCCGTCTCCACGTTCTTGACGGCGCGCTGTCCCTTCGCAACGACGGTCAGGTAACCGCCATCCGCCACACAGCGATCGCCCAGCCACACGCTCAGGCGAGTGTATCCCTCCATATCAGCGGTTGGGGTGATGGAGAAGCTCATGTCGCCGCTCGGATTCGACCACTTCGCTTCCGCCAGCACTGTACCCTTGTCATCGCGCAGCTGGAAGGTGTTGTTGCCCTTGACGATGGTGGATGAATTCGTCACCGTCATGCGGACACTCATCTTCTTGCCCACCGTGCCAAAGTTAATGCCCAGATAGAACTGCACGTTCGGCAGGCGCTGGATGGTCAGCGTGTGCTTGCCCGCACCGGTGTAGCCGTCGCCGCTCTGCAGTTCAAAAACGACCTTGCCGCGCTCCTCCACCACCTGCGTCGGAACGGTCAGCATGGTACTCTTCTGCCCTGCCGGGATGACCACGGAATACGCGCCGTCCAAGCCGTCGCAGGTCAGGGAAACCGTCAGGTCTTTGTCGCTTGCGGGCGACACGTTCAGCTTCAGCGTATAATCATAGCCGCCGTTGATTTGCCCGTTTTTCTCGGCAAAGGTGACTTTCACGCCGTCCGCCAGCGCGACGGACATCAGCAGCGCCAGCATCATGCCCAGCGTACAGAACCATTTTTTCATGTGCAGCCTCCATTGGTCGTCGATCGTTGATATATCTGCTCGGACATACACGTCCACTTCTATTATAACATTGATTGAAAAGGAACACAAGTGCAAAAAACGCCGCTCCGCTTAACCATATTCAGTCAGCGGGGCGGCGCGATGTGTCAGGGGATTACTGCTCTGCCAGCTTGTTCAGCATCTCAACGATGCCGCGGCTGTTCTCCAGCTGATTCTCCATGCCTTCGACAATCTGCTCTTCCGCAGTCGTCTCATCCGCATCCGCGTGCAGGACAACCGGCAGCTGCTTGCCGACGAACTGCTCCGCGAAGGCATCCAGCATTTCCTGCGTCAGACCTTCGATTTCATTTTCCAGCGTCAGCTTCAACTCCGTCACCACATTGTTCGCATCCAGATGCAGTTCAACATCAAGCGTGTATTCGTCCGGCAACAAAGAAGTGATGGTGGTGGTAAGAACTCTTCCTTCAGCGGCGGGTTCTTCCGTCGCGTCGGGTTCGGCGGCGGGTTCTTCCGTCGCTTCGGGTTCGGCGGTGGGTTCTTCCGTCGCTTCGGGCTCAGCGGTGGGTTCTTCCGTCGCGGCGGGCTCGGCAGTGGGTTCTTCCGTCGCGGCGGGCTCGACAGCGGGTTCTTCCGTCACAGCGGGCTCGACAGCGGGTTCTTCCGTCACAGCGGGCTCGACAGCGGGTTCTTCCGTCGCAGCGGGCTCGACAGCGGGTTCTTCCGTCGCAGCGGGTTCAACAGCGGGTTCTTCCGTCACAGCGGGCTCGGCAGTCGCTTCGCCGTTCAGCGCGCTCTGCGCCAAGCCAAGGTTCTGCATCAGCTCATCCAGCTGCGCGGACACGTTGTCGAGGTAGCCCTGCGCCGCCGCCTGATTCGCCTTTGCGGTGTCCAGTTCAGCGGTCAGCGTTTCCACCTGCGCCTTGTTCGCTTCGTTTTCGTCGTTCAGCACAACCAGCTGGGCTTCCAGTTCCGCCACCTTTGCGGTGGATTCTTCCAGCACCAGCTGCGCTTCGCGGAGGTCATTCTGCGCGGTGGTCAGTTCCGCCTGCGCCGTCTCCTTGTCGGCAATGGTCTGCTGGAGTTCGGTGTTGCTGGCGGCCAGCTGACCGTTGACCTCATCCAGCTGACTGGACAGGTTATTCGACCGCACGAACAGCGCGACCATCACGATGACCGCCACGACCAGCACGACGATGAGTGCAAACAGGGAAACTTTCTTCTTCTCGCTGTTTTCCGGCGTGTTCTGTGCCGGTGTCTGGGACTTGTTTTCGGACATGGGAACTTCCTCCTTGCTTTGTCAGTCGAATCTCAGGCTGTGAATAAATGCGGCTGGTATACTATTCCCAAATGCGAATGCGCAAGCAGATAGCGCAAGTGAATTGGGGAATAGGCTCACTCCTCTGCCTGCCCAAGGAGCTGCCGTGCGGCGTCAACCTGCGCCTGAAGGGATGAAAGCGTCTTTTGCAGCGTGTCCACCTCTCCGATCAGCTCACTGTCCGGGGTCCGAAGGAGAGCGAGCTGCTGCGTGAGCGTTTCCGCCTGCGCTGCTAATTCCGCATTCTCGCTGCGGAGCGTCTTGCGCCGGGCGCGGAGTTCCTGCTCGCGCGCGGACGCTGCATCCGCTTCGGGCTGCACCGCCTGCAATTGCGCCAGCGTTTCCGGCAGGTCAACGTCGATTTGCGCGCGCTGCGTCTGCTGGAGCTTCAACCGCGCCAGACTTGCATCCAGCTGCAATTGCGTCAGCCGAAGCTGCTCGCCCTGCTGCGCCAGCCGAACCGCCAGCACACACAGCGCCACGCACACCACACACATCACCGCGACAAAAATGGCGCGGAATCCCTTGGAAACTTTCGGCAGCATGCTGCTTCCTCCTCTTCCAGTCTCGCCAACAGGGAGCCTTTCTATTCACTATTGTAGCATATTCCGGTACAAATTGCAAAGCAAAAGCGCTGAAAAATGCCGCTTGTTCGGCAAATTGTTACAAATCATTCATTTTTTGAGCCGCGTCGGCGAGACTTTTGGCGAGATAGTCCAAATTTTCCTGCCGGCAGACGGTATCGCGGGAAGTGTGGATGCGCCCGGTGATGAGTCCCACCCCCGCGCTGTGGTGGTATGCCGATACGCCCACCCCGCACACGAACCGCCGATAATCGCCCGCGCCTTGCACACCCGTGCGCCCGAAGAATTGCGTCGACACGCCGGATGCCATCGCGTTCGCTTCGAGGGATTCGCGGACGGCGGCGTATTCCGGCTTATCCTGCGCCATTTTCGGGGCGCTGATGACAAACGTGTCGCCATCGCCGACGCAACTCAAGTCAACAAGCAGCTTCATCGTCTGCACTTCGACGTGCTGTGCGCCGTAGCTCTTTGCGCCGCGGCTGCCCGTCTCCTGATGATCAAAGAGGATGAACGCCGTCTTTTCGCGCGCTTCAGGGGACAGGCGCTGCATCGTCTCCAGCAGGGCGGCAATGCCGGATGTGTTGTCATTGACGTTATGCTTGTTCGCCGCGCCGAACATCATCAGCAGCATCAGCGCCAGATAGGCAAAAAAGAACGTCAGAATCAGCCAATCACCGCTCTTCGTCGCCAGCCCGACTGCCGTGCCAATCAGCAGGGAAATCAGCAGCATTCCCAGCAGCACCGCGCCCTGCGAGAGGATATACACCGGGAAATTCCGGGGAATGCGCAAATCGGGCACGCCGATGGTCGCCGCCGTATCGTAGTGGGCGCTGATGAGCAGTTCGGCATTTTGAGGGTCGCCGGCGACGATGTTGCGGTGGCGCAGCTTGTCCTTTCGGTTCATGCCGTCCACATAGGGGCGATACCCCATTTCGCGCATCTTCGCCATCACCCACTTCTCGAACGCCCGCTTCTGCGCCGTCGTTTTGCGGATGGGGAACTGCGCGTCGATTTCTTCGCGTATGGTCATGCTTGCTCCTTCCCGACGACCTGCCGGAGGACGGCTTCCACCGTGTCCGCCACGCCCTGCAGGGTGATTTCGTCGTACGTCGTGTCATGTTTGGTATGAATTTTGCTGCAGTACCAGCCTACATGCTTTTTCTTGCGGCAGGCGCAGATACCCACGCCGAGCTTGAAGTATTGGCGGAACCGCTCTTTTTGAGCCTTGCTTTTGCGCACCGGAAACCGCGCATTGACCTCCTGCATCCAGCGATTCGTATTCACTTTTCCTGCTCCTTTTCCGTGTACGGCACGACCTCCACCACCGTCAGCGTGTCTCCCTCGACAACAAAGCGAATATCCACCTCGCCATACGGCACGCCGTACACGCGCTTTCCGTCATGCTGATACGCCGGGCGCGGGTCTTGCGCGAGCAAGCCCATCACGGCGGGCAGGTTCTGCTTGGGAACGTACTTTTTTAGCTTCTCCGGAAAATCCACCGTCAGGCGACGGCGTTCGGTCTGCTCGGTGAACCCGCCGACCGCATCCGGCACGCTGTCCACATACGGCAGGTACGGCTTGATGTCCACAATTGGCGTGCCGTCCATCAAATCCGCGCCGGAGACAACGAGCGTGATGCGCCCGTTCTCCTCCTCCATGCGAATCAAGCGGACAACCGTCAGACCGATGCGGTTCGGGCGGAACGGCGAGCGCGTCGCGAACACGCCCAATCGGGTATTGCCGCCCAGCCGCGGCGGACGCACAGTCGGCCGCCAATCATCCTGCTGCGCGCGGTCGAACTCCCAAAGCAGCCACAGGTGGGAGTAATCCTCAATGCCGCGGAACGCTTCGCGGACGCTGTACTTTTCCGCCATCACGACGCGGGAAATCACCTCCGGCACAAGCCCCGACTGCCGCGGTACGCCGAATTTCTCCCGAAAGCCGTTTTCGATTCGTGCAATGATTTCCATCCAGATTCCTCCCCTTTTCCATACGGGATAAGTATAGCCCACCCGCGCCCTCCCGTCAAGAGGCGGAAGCAGAAAGGAATTTCTGTCAGTTTTTCTTGATGGCAAGAGGATTTTTCTTGGTTGATGGAGAATTATATTCGCAGGATTTCGCGCCTGCGGGCGCGAGGAGGGGGCTTTCCGATCGCCCCCTCCACCCCTTCGGTGCCCTTCCATGTAACGGTGTGGTTATGCTTATAAAAAGGAACCGAAGGCACACCAACTAAAAAACTTTCGGCAAAAATTTAGTAGGAAGTTGGCGACGGGCGAAGGAGTCCAGAGGGCGACCGCAGACTTCGTCTGTTCTCATTGCCCTCTGGTTGCCGCAATAAAGACCAGTATTGATAAAGAAGTCAACTTTGCTCCCCGCAAATAAAAAGGAAAGAAGATTGCAAGGAGGTGAATCCCCTTGGTAGAAGCCCGCCACATTACGATGGATTTCCGCATCGACCAGAACCGTACCACCAACCTCAAGGAGTTTGTCGTCGACACCCTCCGCCGCCAGACGCATGCCACCACCTTCCGCGCCCTCGATGATGTGTCCTTCACCGCCGAAAAGGGCAGTGTCACCGGGCTGATTGGCCATAACGGCGCGGGAAAATCCACCCTGCTCAAAATCATCAGCGGCATTTACCCGCCCACCAGTGGCAGCGTCACCCTGCAAGGCACGCTCGTCCCCATGCTCGAACTCGGCAGCGGCTTCGACGCGGAACTCACCGGGCGGGAGAATATCTTCCTCAACGGCGCAATTCTTGGCTACCCGAAGGATTTTCTGCACGACAAAGCGCCGGAAATCATTGCGTACAGCGAACTCGATCGTTTCATCGACCGCCCGCTGAAAACGTACTCGTCCGGAATGCTCGCGCGGCTGGCTTTCTCCATCGCCACCGTCGTTCAGCCTGATATTCTGATTGTGGATGAAATTCTTGCCGTCGGCGACGAGCGTTTCCAGCGCAAGAGCCGCGCGCGGATGCTTGAGCTCATGTCCGGCGGCGCGACAGTGCTGTTCGTCAGCCATAATTTAAGCCAGATTCGCGAACTCTGCGACCGCGTGATTTGGCTGGAGCACGGCAGAATCCGCGCGCAGGGCGACGCAAAGTCCCTGTGCGACGCATACGAAAGGGAGGCAGCCCCATGAGTGAGCAGACGCCGCGCAGACGCCGGGCTGATCGGGCATATACGCCGGAGGAAAACGAAGCCGCGCCCTGCCGCCGCCGCATGAATGCGGACGAACCCCCGCGCCGACGCCGAACGCGCGAGTATTATTCGCCCGAGGAGTTCATCCCGTACCCTGCGGCGGATTCGTTCGACACCATGCCGCCAGACATCCCGTTCGATGTGCCTCCGGACACGCCGTCCGCGCCCCCGAAACGGAAATTCCGTCTGCCGCCGCTGGGCGAATCGCTGCGCAGGACGATGCAATTGCTCCGTTCTGCGCGCCCGGATTTCCCCTTCCGCCGTCCGCATGGGGTCGGCGACTTGCTGAACATGCTGCTGGATGCGCTGCTGTGGCTGCCGAAACTGACGGTGCATTTGACGCTGTATGCCTGCCGTTACCTGCGCGCATCCGTCCGCTATGCCGTGGAGGGCGCAACGCCGCTCTGGCAGGCGTTTCTGCTCCGCCCATACAGCTGGGCGGGGTTCTATCTGCTGCTTGGAGGGCTGGCATTCGGCGGTGTTCATCTGATGTCGCGCGGGTCAACGGGCGCATCGTTCGCCGGGTTCGTGCTGCTGCTCGCGCCGCTGGCGTGGGGCATCGTGCTGGGCTGGGCGGCGGCGAACACGCTGCACCGGCACTGCTTCTTCTCCCGGTGGACGTTCGTCGCGCTGGAAGTGCTGTGCGTCCTCGGCATTGCGGGCGCGCTGCTGGGGTATCCCATTGCGCTGCTTGCGTCGGCACCGCTGCCGCTGTGGATGCTCGCGGGCGCTCTGCTCCTGCGCCGCACGACGCTGCAATCCTTCTCCCCTGCCGCCATCGTCGATTTCTTCCAGCGCCTGAAGCCGCGCTGGGAACTGCGGCGAATCGGGCTGCACACGGCGGCGACCGTCAGCTACACTGCACCTGTCAAACACAATCGCTTCTTTATCGAGCTGCAATGTACGCATCCGAGCACAGGAAATGCGCTGATTTTGTTTCATACGTCCACCATTGAACCGGCGCTGGGGCAGAAGGTGCATGTGATTCTGCATCCGACAGAGGAAGACATATATGAAGTGGACTTGACGACGAGCATTCCGCGGGTAAAGATTCGCAAGAATGACTTGTGGCGGAATCGGGAATAGGATAGCATCGGAGGTATCAGCATGGAATCATCCCTCAACATTCAAAAAATCGTCAAGCCCTCCTTTGCCGTCATCGGCATCGAAGGCTCGACAGACGACGGCGAAGGCTTCATCCCCATGCTCTGGTCAGACGCGAACGCCCACTTCGACGAAGTCTCCCCCGTCGCCAGCCGTGACGAAAACGGCGCGCTGCTCGGCATTTGGGGCGTGATGAGCGACGAAACCCGTTCGTTCCTGCCGTGGACAGACGGCTTCTCGCACGGGCTGTACCTCGCAGGCGTGGAGTGTCCCATCGACGCGGAAGTGCCGGACGGATGGACGAAGTGGGTCGTGCCGGGGTATGAGTACCTTGCCATAGAGAATCGCCGCGCGGACACGTTCAGCCGCATGGTCGATTACTTCCGCGAAAATGGCGTGAAGCTCGTCGGCGCGGTGCAGGAATTCACCGACCCGAAAACGCAGCAGGAGTATCTGTACTTCCCGATTCGGGCATTATGACTGCTTGACGCATTCCCAAACGGATGCTATAATACCCCATGAATCTGATGCAGAGGTGAACATGATGGCAGAAGAATGTACGCATGACTGCTCCTCATGCGGGAGCGCGTGCGCATCGCGGCAGAAGCCGCAGAGTTTGCTTGCCCCGGCAAACGCGGGCAGCCGGGTGAAGAAGGTCATCGGCGTCGTCAGCGGCAAAGGCGGCGTGGGAAAATCGCTGGTGACAGGTCTGCTCGCGTGCGAAACGGCGCGGCGCGGGAAAATCGCCGGGGTGCTGGATGCGGACATCACCGGGCCGAGTATGCCGCGCATTCTGGGCATCCACGACAAGGCGGTCGGCAATGAGCTGGGCATCCTGCCGCAGGAAGCTGAAAACGGCGTGAAGGTTATGTCCATCAACCTGCTGCTGGAACACGACACCGACCCCGTTATCTGGCGCGGCAGCCTGATTGCGGGCACGGTGAAGCAGTTCTGGACGGATGTGTGCTGGGGGGATGTGGACTGCCTGTATGTGGACATGCCGCCGGGAACGGGCGACGTGCCGCTGACGGTGTTCCAGTCGCTGCCGATGGATGGCATCGTAATCGTCTTAAGCCCGCAGGAGCTGGTCGGCATGATTGTGGAGAAAGCCGTCAAAATGGCGCAGATGATGAACATCCCGGTGCTGGGCTTGGTGGAAAACATGGCGTACATGACCTGCCCGGACTGCGGCAAGCGCCTGTACCCCTTCGGCGAAGGGCGCACGGCGGATGTCGCGAAGCAGTATGGACTGCCGATGCTGGCGCAATTGCCGATTCAGCCCGAACTTGCCAAGAAGTGCGACGAAGGCCGCTTGATGGACATTCATCTGCCGGAAATGGGCAAAGCAGTGGATGCCGTGCTGAAATGCAAGGTTCGCAAGCACGAATAATCGAATCCCGTCGGAATCCTCCGGCGGGGTTTTTCATATCGAAACGGTTTTCGCAGCAGGAAAATCCGGCGCCCATGTCGAATTATAGTTGATTCAGCGGAACAAATCCGCGTTTTTCTCCGTCTAATCCAGCGGAAAGGGAGGAAAAGCGCCGCTTGTTTCGTTATATCATTGGAAGGCGTGGGCTTTTCGCCACTTTCCGGCAGGGGAAGTGCAATTTAGCCCTTGCACACTGCCCGATAAATGTGTACAATATAGATGGGCGATTGCCCATACGCCTCTTTCCGGCAAATCCGGCGGGAGGATAACGCTTGCTCCGCTCGCCCTGAGTGTGAAGGAAGGGAATTATCATCATGAAGAATCATGCCGCTGCAACTACTCGCAACCGCATTTTCAAGGGCGCTGCCCTGTGCGGCGTTTTGGCGCTGTCCATGACGCTGACGGGCTGCTTTGTGCCGCCGGACGACCTGTCAGGCGACCTGTCCAATCAGGGTGTTGTTTACAATACGGTTGCTGTCACAGCGCCCCCGCGCACCGCCACGCCCACTCCTTCGCCCACGCCGACGGTTGAATCCGTTTTCAATTTCGGCACGAACACCGTCATGCCGACGACACAGCCAGGCGTGATTACGTCCAACGGCATTGTCACCGTGGTGACCACGCCGCCCGGCAGCATCGCCACCACCGCGCGGCCGACCGCAACACCCACGCCGACTGCGGCTGCCGTTCTCAAAAAAGGCTCGTCCGGCGCTGATGTCAAGACGCTCCAGCGCCGCTTGAAGCAGCTGGGCTACTACACCGGCAGCGTTGACGGCGATTTCGGCGACGCGACGGAGAAGGCGCTGCGCGCGTTCCAAGACCGCAACAATCTGCTGGTGGACGGCATCGCTGGCAAATCGACGATGGCAAAGCTGAACAGCTCCAACGCTGTCAAGGCAGCCGCCGCAACCGCTACTCCGCGCAAGACCGCAACCCCCAAGCCGAAAACCACCGCGACCCCAAACCTCTCCACTGAGTATTATCTCCAGAGCGGTTCGTCCGGCACACGCGTCCGCACGCTGCAGGCGCGCCTGATTGAACTGGGCTGGATGGCGGGTTCGCCGGACGGCAACTACGAGGGCGCGACAGAATATGCCGTCAAGGCGTTCCAGAAAAAGTACAAGAGCCTGTACACCGACGGTGTCGCCGGGCCTTCGACGCTGCAAACGCTGTATTCTTCCTCCGCGGCGAAATCCTCCACGCCCGTTTCCTCCATCGGCACGACGCTGGAGTCCGGCATGAAGAACAGCGGCGCCGTCAAGGCGATGCAGACGCGCCTGAAATCCTTGGGCTACCTGACCGGCACAGCGGACGGCTCTTTCGGCGACGCAACAAAGGCGGCAGTGATCGCCTTCCAGACGGCGAACGGCCTGAAGGCGGACGGCAAGGCGGGCACATCCACCCTGAACCGCCTCTATTCCGACGCGGCAATTGCTGCCAGCTCCATGCCGACGGCGACCGCTTCCACCTCCGTGGACGGCTACACGACGCTCTCCGAGGGCGACACCGGCACGGCGGTTCGCAATCTCCAGCAGGCGCTGAAAAACAAGGGCTACTATTCCGGCAGCGTGGACGGCAAATACGGCGCGGCAACGACGGCAGCAGTCGTCGCGTTCCAGTCAGCGCAGGGCTTGCGCGTGGACGGCAAGGCAGGTCCCGCAACCCAGCGTGCGCTGTTCACCACCTCCAGCAACACGGATACATCCAAGTACACCACGCTCCGGCCGGGTGACAGCGGCGCGGCGATTCGCCAGCTGCAGACGACGCTGAAGCAGAAGGGCTATTATACCGGCACGATTGACGGCGATTACGGCTCCGGCACAACGGCGGCGGTCAAGGCGTTCCAGAAGAAGATGAACATCACGCCGGTGGATGGCATTGCGGGCGACAAGACGCTGACACTTCTGTACTCCTCTGACGCGGTGGACAGCGACGAATACGCAACACTGCGCCCCGGCGACACGGGCGCGGCAGTGCGCACCATGCAGGCGACGCTGTACGAACTGGGCTACTACGACGGCTCTCGCGACGGCGTGTACGGCGCAACGACGCAGGATGCTGTCCGCGCATTCCAGATTCGCAACAAGGTGACGCCGGTGGACGGCATCGCGGGCAACAAGACGCTGACAAAACTGTACAGCGGCACTGCGGTTGCGGCGGCGGCGAAAACAACGGAGTACAAAACGCTCCGCAAGGGCGACCGCGGCGACGAAGTGGTGCAGATGCAGGACAGCTTGCAGCAGCTTGGCTATCTGGCAGCCGTCACGGGCTATTACGATGATGCGACCGTCGCGGCGGTTCGCTCCTTCCAGTCCCGCAACGGGCTTTCCGTGGACGGCTCTGCGGGGCAGGAGACCCTCGCGGTGCTCTACGGCAGCAATCCCCGTGCGGCATATTAAGGGGAGACGCAAGTGGATTTGCCCCTTAAACCCCACCAGAGGCTCTGCCTCTGGACTTCGCGAAGGGTCTTCGACCCTCTCGACACCCTTCTCGCGATTGAGTTGAGCACACTTTCATACAGTGTCCGCGTGTTTATTTCTAAGAATACAGTCCAGCTTGGCGCGTTTGCACGGCTGGACTGTTCTCTTATCCACAGCTTTTCCCCGTCTTCCACCGAAAGGAGGGATTTCTGTGCAGAAAATCCGCTTTCTCCCCCTGCTGTGCGTTCTGCTGATGCTCTTCACCGCCCCGACCCTGCTCGCCCAGCAGGAACCGGATACGCCCTATCCGGCGGAAACCATGCTCTCTGTCCGCATGATGCCGCCCGGCGAACGTAGTCTGCGCAATTTCCTGTATCCAAAACTCATGGCGCAGGAAGGCAGCATTCAACTTCCCGCCGGAACGTCCTACAATCTGCTGGTACAGACCTTGGATAACATGCGCAACGACTATCCGGAGCTGTTTCACATCGACTCCTACCGTGTCCATTATCAGCGCAATCAGCCGGATGTCGCCCAAAGCATTTCACCGCGCTACCTTTGTTCCGCCGAAGAAGCATCAGCCTTGCGCAAACAGCTGCTGGAGACAGCACAGTCGTGGGTGGACGAAAATCCCGACCCGCTGGCGCTATACGAACGGCTTGTACAGAATACAACCTATTCTCCCGACAGCATGTGGCAGCACGCGGCCGTGGGCGCTTTGCTGTATGGCGAAGCCACCTGCGCAGGATATGCGCAGGCGATTTTACTGCTCTATCGGCTTGCGGGCATTCCATGCGCAACCATCATCGGCGAAGCGTCAGACACAAGCGGCGAAACCGGTTTGCATGCATGGAATGTGACCAATTTCGGCTTTCTTGACGCAACATGGGGGGCCGCTTTCGACGGGCATGTGTTCCACAGCAACTACGCCATGGGTGAAGCGGATATGTCCATCGACCACACGCCCAATCGCGGGTACACTTTCCCCGACCTGAGCGGCGTTCCGAACTACTATCAGGCGCACGGGCTGTACGTCTCTACCGAGCAGGAACTGCTGACCCAGCTGATGCGTCTTGTGGACGGTGAAGCCGTGGAGATTCAGCTTTCGCCCGACCTGTACGCACGGTATACAGCGGCTATGAAGGACAAGCAGTCCGATATTGTCACCTTTTGCGCCGAAGCAACCGGGGCGGAAATTCCCTTCTACGACCCATGCCGCATCCTGTCCGACAAGGCGCATCGCGTTTTGCTGCTGATTCCCCACCCTGAATTGGCGGAGCAGTAACAGCAGTTTGCACGAGCGTAAAGGCAGATTATTGCCCCTGAGCACTTGCATGTTCGGGGGCTTTCATGTTATAATGAAAGAGTAGTGTGTCTATTCGGGAATAGGTGCGCTCATATGATTGTGATTTTCCAAATATTATCAGAAATTGTTTCTATATTGAAAGGAGAACTTTATGTTCGATTGGGTCAAAAAACTGCTGGGCAGCAGCAATGACGCGGAGGTCAAAAAGCTGCAAAAGACGGTCAACGCCGTGGAAGCCCTCGAAGATGAATACAAGGCGCTGACGGACGAGCAGCTGCGTGCCAAGACGGATGAATTCCGCGCGCGCTTGCAAAATGGCGAAACCGAAGATGACATTCTGCCCGAAGCGTTCGCCGCCATCCGCGAAGCCGACGCCCGCGTGCTGGGAATGCGCCCGTACCGTGTGCAGGTGATGGGCGGTCTGGTGCTGCATCAGGGGCGCATCGCCGAGATGAAGACCGGCGAGGGCAAAACGCTGGTGTCCACCCTGCCCGCGTACCTGAACGCGCTGTCCGGCAAGGGCGTGCACGTCGTAACCGTCAACGACTATTTGGCGCGCCGCGACAGCGAGTGGATGGGCAAAGTCCACCGCTTCATGGGGCTGAGCGTCGGCCTGATCGTTCATGATCTGGACAGCGCCGAGCGCCGCGCCGCTTACGCCTGCGACATCACCTACGGCACGAACAACGAGCTGGGCTTCGACTACCTGCGCGACAACATGGTCATCCGCCAGAGCGAGCTGGTGCAGCGCGGCCACAACTTCGCCATCGTCGACGAAGTGGACTCCATCCTGATTGACGAAGCGCGTACCCCGCTGATTATCTCCGGCGCGGGCGACAAATCTACCGACCTCTACGCGAAGGTGGACGCGGTCGTCCGCACGCTCAAGCGTGACGTTCACTTCGAGATTGAAGAGAAGAAAAAGGCCATCAGCCTGACCGACGAGGGCGCCCAGCGCGTCGAAGCCGCGTTCGGCATCACCAACATCAACGACGCGGAAAATGCCGAGCTGAACCACCACGTCAGCTGCGCCCTGCGCGCCAACTTCCTGATGAAGCGCGACGTGGACTACGTCGTCAAGGACGATCAGGTCATCATCGTTGACGAATTCACGGGCCGCCTGATGATTGGCCGTCGCTACTCCGAGGGTCTGCATCAGGCGATTGAAGCCAAGGAGCATGTGACCATCGAGCGCGAAAGTCGCACACTGGCGACCATCACCTTCCAGAACTATTTCCGCATGTACCACAAGCTCTCCGGCATGACGGGTACGGCGAAGACGGAAGAGGACGAGTTCCAGAACATCTACTCGCTGGACGTCGTGCAGATTCCGACCAACAAGCCCAACATCCGCAAGGACCTGGACGACATGGTCTACAAGACGAAGAAGGCGAAGTTCAACGCCGTTGTGGACGCGATTGCGCAGGTGCACGCAAACGGTCAGCCCGTGCTGGTCGGCACGGTCACGGTCGAAACGAGCGAAATGCTCTCCGCCATGCTCCAGCGCCGCGGCATCCAACATGAGGTGCTGAACGCCAAGAACCACGCCAAGGAAGCTGAAATCGTCGCGCAGGCAGGCCACTGGGGTGCCGTCACCATTGCCACCAACATGGCTGGCCGCGGCACGGACATTCTGCTGGGCGGCAACCCGGAGTTCCTCGCCCGCCGCGCCATGCGTCAGGACGGCTATGACGAGGAAATCATCGAAGCCGCGACCGGTCACGCCGAGGATGTGTCCGACGAAATTCTCGCCGCGCGCGAAAAGTACCAGTCCCTCTACAAGGACTTCAAGCGCACCACCGACGAAGCGCATGACCGCGTGCTGCAAACCGGCGGTCTGCACATCATCGGCACGGAGCGCCATGAATCCCGCCGCATTGACAATCAGCTGCGCGGCCGTGCGGGCCGTCAGGGCGACCCCGGTTCGACCCAGTTCTTTATTTCGCTGGAAGACGACCTGATGCGTCTCTTCGGCGGCGACCGCATCATGCCGATGGTCGAGCGTCTGGGGCTCAAGGACGACGAGCCGCTTCAGGCGGGAATGCTCACCAAGCAGATTGAATCCGCGCAGAAGCGCATCGAGGGCCGCAACTTCGAGATCCGCAAGCACGTTCTGGAATACGACAACGTGATGAACCGCCAGCGCGAGATTATCTACGGTCAGCGCCGCCGCGTGCTGATGGGCGAGAACGTCCGCGACAACATCATCGGCATGGCGTACAAGCTGATTGACGCCGCGCTCTCCCGCCACTGTGCGTCTGACGACGGCACGGATTGGGATATTCCGCAGCTGACGAATTATCTGGAAAACCTGTGCATCCACCACGGCAAGATTGCCGAATTGGAGGATGTCGTCCGCTCCGGTGACCGCGACGCGCTGGCGCAGGCGCTCAAGGACGACGCGAAAGCGTTCTACGAGGAGCGCGAGACGGCGCTGGCGGAAATCGGGCTGGACATGCGCGAAGTGGAGCGCGTTGTGCTGCTGCGCGCGGTGGATGTGCGCTGGATGGATCACATTGACGCAATGGATCGTCTGCGCGATGGCATCGGCTTCCGCGCGTACAGCGGCAAGAACCCCGTCACCGAGTACCAGATTGAAGCGGGCTACATGTTCGACGAGCTGAATCACCTGATTCGCGAAGACACGGTGCGCCGCATGTATCAGCTGCGCATTGAGCGCACGCCGGAACGTGTGCAGGCAGCGGTTCGCCCCGTCGAGGGCAAGCCGATTGTGCCCGGCAACGGTCAGCCGCGCCAGCCCAAGCGGGTAAAGCCGTCGGAGCGCGTTGGCCGCAACGACCCCTGCCCCTGCGGTTCGGGCTTGAAGTACAAGAACTGCTGCGGGAAGGACAAAGAAACAAAGGATTAACTCCCTTGACCCATTTTCGCGATTGAGTAGGTGGCAATTCCAATGTGATTTTCGCGTGTTTATGCAGGGATTTCGCGTCTGCGGACGCGAGGAGGGGGCTTTCCGATCGCCCCCTCCACCCCTTCGGTGCCCTCTTGCATAGTAGGTTGTAATTGTTGCTTTTTAGTTAGTGTACCTTTCGTGCCCCAACTAACATAAACCAACCAGTAACATCCTGAGGGCGAATGCGAAGGGGTCAAGGGGGTGCCCGCAGACTTCGTCTGTTTTCATGCCCCCTTGTCGCTCCCGCAGGAGCGAAACCCCCGCAACATAAAAAATCAAGCATCAATCCACCCCAAAAGCAAAATCATCAACCAGAAAAAAGCCTTTCCTGACGATTGAAGGAGATTAAACATGGCGCTCATAGATATTCCCCAGTATCGCAGCGAACTGGCAGAGATTCGTAAATCCCTGCTCGCCGCGGGCGATGCCCTCCACATTGACCATATCCGCGAACAGCTGGATGAGCTGACCGAGGAAATGAATCAGCCCGAATTCTGGAATGACCCGGATCACTCCGCGAAGGTCAACCAGAAGGTTTCCAACCTCAAAGGCAAACTCGAGCACTACGAAAAACTGCTTTCTTCCGCCGATGATATCGAGGTCATGCTCGAAATGGCGGAAGAAGAGAAGGACGAAGATACCGTCACCGAAGCGGTGAATGAGCTGGCGACGCTCAAAGAGCATACCGACGCACTGGAGCTGGAAACCCTCATGCGCGGCGACTATGACGACAATGACGCGGTGCTGTCCCTCCACGCGGGCGCGGGCGGAACAGAAGCGCAGGACTGGACGTCCATGCTCTTCCGCATGTATACCCGCTACTGTGAAAAGATGGGCTTCACCGTCAAGGTGCTGGATTTGCTGGACGGCGACGAAGCGGGCATCAAGTCCGTCACCTTCGAAGTCAGCGGCGACCACGCCTATGGCTACCTCCGCGGCGAAAAGGGCGTGCACCGCCTTGTCCGCATCTCCCCGTTCGACGCCAATGCCCGCCGTCATACGTCCTTCGCTTCGCTGGACGTGGCTCCCATGCTGGAGGACGATGATTCCGACATCGAAATCAACATGAAGGACGTCCGCGTGGACACCTACCACTCCAGCGGCGCAGGCGGACAGAACGTCAACAAGACCTCCTCCGCCGTCCGCATGACGCACTACCCGACCGGCATCGTCGTCTCCTGCCAGACCGAGCGCGATCAGGTGCAGAACCGCGCGACGTGTATTAAGATGCTGAAGGCGAAGCTGCTGGAGCTGCGCGAGCGCGCCAAGGAAGAGGAAATGGCGAACATCAAGGGCGAAATGAAGAAGATTGAATGGGGCAGCCAGATTCGTTCCTACGTCTTCCAGCCCTACACGATGGTCAAGGATCACCGCACGAACTACGAATCCGGCAACATTGACGACGTGATGGACGGCAACCTTGAGGGCTTCATCACCGCCTATTTGAAGATGCAGTAATGCCGAAACCCTCTCAGTGTCTGCTGGGAGGGTTCTCGCCGTTATATTGCTTTCCCCGGAAAGGAGATTTTCCGGTGCGCTATCAACTCGTTTCCATCCTGTCGGCGCTTCTGCTTTGCCTGACCATGCTGGCAGCCATCGTTTACGGGGTCGGTACGCAGCCTGCCCTGATGCAAACGCTCATGCTGCGCACCGCTCCGCCTGAAGCAACCGGCTTTCCGGCGGAGCAATACGGTGCCGCCGCCAAGCTGATTACCGATTACCTCAAGGGCGAGGGCGACTTCCAGCTCGTATTTTCCATGAACGGCATAGCATACAACGCTTTCAACGAGCGTGAGCAAACGCATATGGCGGACGTGCGGACGCTGTTCAGCCTGTGCCGTCGTTTTTCGCTGGGCAGCATCCTCCTGACGCTGGTCGGTTGGCTCTATTCCCGGAAACAGCGGTTCTTCTGGCGAATCGTCCGGCGAACCGCCTGCTGTATGCTGGCGTTTGTCGCCATCCTTGCGCTGCTGGCGGCGATGGATTTTGACCGGCTGTTCATCCTCTTCCATCAAATCGCCTTCACAAACAACCTGTGGCTGCTCAATCCGCAAACGGATTTGCTCATCCGTTTAATGCCGACGCAATTGTTCATTGACTATGCGCAAATCATCGGCATTGTCTGGGCGGCACTGATGGGGATTCTGCTCATCATTGCCACCGTGAAGCTACGAAATCAACAATAAGGGGCGTATTCCCATGACCTACACTGAATCTGCCCGCGCGCAGCTTAATGCCTTGCAGACGAAAGACCACGTTCGCATTCTGGCGCTGGAAACGTCCTGCGACGAAACCGCCGCCGCCATCATTGAAAATGGACGCACCATTGTTTCCAATATCGTTTTCAGCCAGATTGACCTCCATGCGCTCTATGGCGGCGTCGTCCCGGAAATCGCCAGCCGTGCGCACGTCGAAGCCTGCGACCGCGTGATTGACGAGGCGCTCCGGGCAGCGAACATGCGCTTGCAGGATGTCGATGCCCTCGCCGTCACCTACGGGCCGGGGCTTGTCGGCGCGCTGCTCACCGGCGTCAGCTGCATGAAGGGCTTGAGCTACGCCGCAAACAAGCCGCTCATCCCCGTCAACCACATCGAAGGGCATGTGTCCGCGAACTACATCTCCAATCCGGACTTGAAGCCGCCGTTTCTGTGCCTTGTCGTATCGGGCGGACACAGCCACATCGTTCGCGTGAACGACTACGGCGATTACACCCTGCTTGGTCAGACGATGGACGACGCGGCGGGCGAAGCGTTCGACAAAGCGGCGCGCGTGCTGACGCTCCCCTACCCCGGCGGTCCGCGCATCGACGCACTGGCGGAGGAGGGCGACCCGCATTTCCTGTCGCTCCCGCATCCGCACACCCCCGGCAAGTACGACTATTCCTTCTCCGGCATGAAAACGGCGTTCCTGAACGCGGCGAACAAGATGGAGATGAAGGGCGAACCGCTCCCGAAGGCGGATATGGCGGCTTCGTTCCGCTACGCCGTCGTTTCGGCGCTGGTGGAAAAGGCGATGCTGGCGGCGAAGGATACTCACGCCCCCGCGCTTGCAATGGCGGGCGGCGTTTCCGCGAATCGTCTGCTGCGCCGGATGATGCAGGAGGCCGCCGACAAGGCGCATCTGCCGCTGTACATGCCGCGCCTCGACCTGTGCACCGACAACGCGGCGATGATTGGCTCTGCGGCATACTATCGGATGAAAAAGGGCGAGCTTGCGCCCCTGACGCTCAACGCCACGCCGTCGCTTCGTCTGGTGTAATACTATTTCCTGCACTCGTCTGCGCCATCTGCTTGCGCCTTTTCCGCTCTGGCGTCCGGTCGTTCCATTTAGCGTAGCGCTGCTACGCTGCATTTCACTCCCGTTAGCCAGAGCGAAAAATTCGCGGCGCATCTTGGTGCATTCTCATTTGGAAATAGTATAAGCCTATTATAATATAGGAAGAAATTTTTCACGGCAGCGAATCATCCCATTCATCATTCATTCCAACCAAGGAGGATTCCGCATGAAGAACAAAAACGTCTGGCAGGCGGTCAAATTCACGCTGTTCAGCGCATCCGCCGGGCTCATTCAGCTCATCAGCTTCGCCCTGCTGCATGATGTGTTCAAGATTCCCGATTACAACGCCTGTTACCTTCCCTCGCTGATTCTGTCCGTCCTGTGGAACTTCACATTCAACCGCCGCTACACCTTCCGTTCGGACGGCAATGTCAAGCGTGCAATGCTGCTGGTCGCGCTGTACTACGTCGTGTTCATCACGCTTTCCAGATGGTGGAGCACGGAACTGGTCGCGCTCGGCGTACACGACTGGCTGATTGAAGTCATCAACATGCTCGTCAACTTCGTGACCGAGTTTTTGTTCCAGAAGTTTGTGGTCTATCGCGGGACGATTGACACGAACGAGCTGGCAAAGAAGGAGCAAGCGTAATGCCGTTTGACTACAAGGAGGAGTACCGTGCGTTCTACCAGCCGCCGAAAGTGCCGGAAATCATCGACGTGCCGGAAATGCAGTTCGTGTGCGTGTCCGGTACGGGCGACCCGAACGAGGAGGGCGGCGCGTATCAGCAGGCGCTCGGCGTGCTGTACGCGGTCAGCTATACGTTGAAGATGAGTCCGCGCGCTGGACACCTGATGGACGGCTTTTTCGATTACGTCGTGCCGCCGCTGGAAGGCTTCTGGCAGCAGGACGGCGCATCAGGCATAGACTACGGGCGCAAGGCGGATTTCCGCTGGCTGTCCGTGATTCGCGTACCGGATTTCGTGACGGCGGAGGATTTCCGCTGGGCGGTGGAAACGGCGTCGGCGAAGAAGAAGCTTGACTGCTCCCGCGCTGAACTGCGCACGATTCGCGAAGGACTTTGTGTGCAGATGATGCACATCGGCGCATACGACGACGAACCCGCGTCGGTGGCGCAGATGGATGCGTTTCTGCGCGAAAACGGGTATGAAAATGACTTCACGGCGGAGCGGCTGCATCACGAGATTTATCTTTCCGACCCGCGGAAAACAGCGGCGGAGAAAAGGAAAACCGTGATTCGGCATCCGGTGAGAAAGGTATAAGCAACCTTGGGTGCTGCTTGTCAGTGGATGAGCGGCATCCTTTTTTTCTTTTGTTGCTTGGTTCCATTTGTTGCAAAGGGAATCGCGCCTGCGGGCGCGACAAGGGGGCTTTGCGGTCGCCCCCTTGACCCCTTCGCAGCGCACTCCCATGTTTCTTGATTTTTATTGTTACAGAAGGAACTTGCGCCTGCAGGCGCGTTTGGGACAGCGCTGCTTTTGGCGTTTTTTGCGAATTTTCCCCTTGTTAGACCTTGACGAATGTGGTATAATACTATTTCGGGATGAAGATGAGCCAAGATGCGCCGCGAATTTTTCATTCTGGCTAACGCGAATGAAATGCAGCGTAGCATCGCTACGCCAAGTGGAATGAGCGAACGCCAGAAGGGAAAAGGCGCAAGCAGATGGCGCAGATGAATCCCGGAATAGTATTTCTAACAGCGTGGCGGGAATGAGCCGCCAGACCCTGAGGAATAGGAGAAAAACAGCTATGGTTAAGGTCAACATTATTTCGGGTTTTCTGGGCGCGGGCAAAACGACGCTCATCAAAAAGCTGCTGACGGGCAGCGTTGCGAAGGAAAAAATCATCCTGCTGGAAAATGAATATGGCGAAGTCGGCGTGGACGGCAGCTTTATGAAGGATTCGGGCATCATCGTCGATGAACTCAATTCCGGCTGCATCTGCTGCACGCTGGTGGGCGACTTCCAGAAGGCGGTTGATGACCTGATTGCGAAGTATCATCCTGACCGCCTGCTGATTGAGCCGTCCGGCGTGGGCAAGCTGAGCGAAATCCTCGCCGCCGTCGAGCGCGCGAAGGAACGCCACAGCGACCTCGTTGTGACCGGCTGCGCGACCGTTGTGGACGCGGGCAAGTGCCGCATGTATATGAAGAACTTCGGCGAGTTCTTCCTCGACCAGATTAAGACGAGCGCGACGGTGATTTTCAGCCGCACGCAGCTGCTGTCCGCAGAGCGCATCGAGAAGAGCCGCGCGCTGGTGGAAGAGCAGCATCCGGGCGTCCGCATCGTGACGACGCCGTGGGATGACCTGTCCGCTGATACGCTGCTGGAAGTCATTGAATCCGGCAAGCCGATGGAAATCCACCTCGATGACGACGATGATGACGACGAGGATGAACACGAGCATCATCACCATCACGAGGACGGCGAGGAATGCTGCTGCCATCATCATCATGACGACGACCATGACGACCATGAGCATCATCACCATCATGATCACGACGACCATGACGAGGATGAGCACGAACATCATCATCACGACCACGAAGACGGCGAAACCTGCTCCTGCGGACATCATCACCATCATCACCACGGGCATGACGCGGACGAAGTGTTCGTGTCTGTCGGCGTAGAAACTGCGAACCGTTACGAGCAGGACGAGGTCAAGGCGATGCTGGACAAGCTGTCCGACGAAGAAGAGTACGGCACGGTGCTGCGCGCCAAGGGCGTGCTGCAGAACGCGGCGGGCGACTGGTTCCAGTTTGACTATGTGCCGGGCGAGAGCCAGTTCCGTCCGGGTACGCCGGATTACACCGGCCGCCTGTGCGTCATCGGTGCGCACATCGACGAAAAAGCACTGCGGGAGCTGTTCAAGGCATGAGCGAACAGGAATTTACACCAGTCTACCTGATTACCGGCTTCCTCGAAAGCGGCAAAACCCAGCTCATCAACTCCATGCTGACGGACGACAACTTCTCGCGCGGGCAGAAGACGCTGGTCATCTGCTGCGAAGAGGGCGTTGAGGAATACGAAACGGCGAAGAACACGACCGTTGTCGTCCTCGACGAAGCGGACGAGATGAACACGAAGAAGATGGAAGCGCTGGACAAGGAGTATCAGCCGGAGCGCGTCATCATCGAATACAACAGCATCTGGACGATTGAACGGCTGGGCAGCTGTATGCTGCCGCGCAAGTGGGAAGTCGTGCAGATTATCACGACGGTGGACGCGAACACCTTCGACAACTACTTCACCAACATGCGCCAGATGCTGACCGACCCGATGAAGGTCGCTGACCTGATTCTGGTCAACCGCTGCCAGCCCGGCGCAAACAAGAGCCCGTGGCGCCGCCAGCTCAAAGCGGTCAACCCGAAGACGAACATCATTTTCGAGAACACCGACGGCACGAGCGAAGACGGCGTGGCGGACGAAGACCTTCCCTACGACATGAAGTCCGCCGTCATCGAAATCAAGGACGAGGACATTCCGACCTTCTATCTGGATTCGCTTGATCATGCCGACCGCTACGACCGCAAGACCGTGCGGCTGGTGGGTCAGGCGTTTGCAGACCGCTCGCTGCCCAAGGGCTACTACATGTTCGGGCGGATGGCGATGACGTGCTGCGCGAACGACATTCAGCCCATCGGCTGGATTACGCAAGGCATCCAGAAGCCCAGCACGAAGACATATTTCCGCCTGACCGCGCAGTGCAAGGCAGTGGACGCGCAGGGCGAAAAGATGCTGATGCTGCAGGAAGCCCGTGCGGAGATTGTCCCCCCGCCGGAGGAAGAATACCTGAATTTCAACGCATAAGGTGCTGATTCATCCCCCCGATTGCTGCAAGGCAGTCGGGGGATTTGTTTTTCATGTTGGCTCACGCCGATACATGTGCCGAACTGATATTTTCGGGAAATTTTCGCATGTACTTTTTATGTCAATATCTTGACAATAAGAACATCATGTGGTATTGTATCAGTGGAACAATTGATAGAAAGTGGAGGTGATACCGTTGGCGCACGTCCCGTCACGCTATACTATACGGGAGGTATTGATTGTGAAACGTTTTATCTGTGTCTGTTTGTTCTTTTTGTTGATTCTTACTGCAGCATTCGCTGACGATACACCTACACTTCGTATTTGGGGAGCATATTACGACGAATCCATCCAATCATACGCATCTGCTGGTCACAATATTGACTTCCGTTACAGTTCATTTGTTGATATTGCAGCTGCTATTGCATCAAAAAATCCAGACGTTGATGTTTTCATCTTTGAAACTTACTCTGGTCTTGATCAAATAAAGAAGTTAAACTACTATTTGCCCTTGCCAGAAGATTCAACATTTCAAGAACATCTTAATAATTTATATCCTGCCTTTCAGCTTCCTTTGCTGGATGATAACCATATCATTGGCTGGTATGCTGATGCACAGCCTTTAGGATGGCGAGTATTATCTCCCCATGTACTGGATGACGCAGGAGTCAGCGCGCCGCACACATTTGAGGAATTATTAGATGTCTGCACTGCACTGATTGACGACGGTATTTTAGGCAGGGACTATTTGCTAATCTCCGAATATCCGTACACGCCATCCGGCATGTTGTCATTCTTTATAGAACAGTTTATCATTGCTTCAGAGCGTGTTGATGGGCAGGTGAATTTCTTACGCCCAGAGTTTTCCCGAATGACGGCAAAAATCAAGGAAATTGTTCCGGAAAACATAAAAGAAAATCGTCTCGCCGACTATGAATTGTTTACAACGACGATGGTTTCTTTCACTCCCGCCACAGATATGGAGTTGATTCCTTCCGTCCTTGACGATGCACCTTCGAGCCTATACTATATTGCAGACATCGCCATCATCAACCCCTATTCCAACAACATTGATGGTGCTATCGACCTGATGCGCTATTTGGCAGCTTGGAAGTCCGATATTGCCTACCTCTGGGATTCGTCGCTCAGCAAGCCCATTATTCGCCCGGACTATGACGAAAAGGTTGCACAATATCAAGCCGAAATCGCCCGCTTGGAAGCAAAGGAGAACCGCACCACGCAGGATGAAGACGACCTTGACCGCGCTCGCCGGAGTTTAGCCTACATCACCGAACACCCCTATTCCGTCTCCCCGGAGGACATTGCCCACTATCAGGAGCTTGTCCAGTACGCCTACATCCCCGGCGACTCCCCCGTCACCCTCGACGACGCGCTCAAAACGCTCATGCAGCGCTACCTGAACGGCGCGTTTGACGCAGAAGGGTTCGCCCGCGCCTGTCAGGAGCATGTCAACACCGTGTATCTTGAAATGGGGCTGACGCCGATGTATGTGCCGAATTAATTCCACTTGTAAATTTTCCCGCGTTCGCTTGACAAATCAACCGCAGCGTCCTATCATGGGAATAGGCGCAAAGCCAACGAAGGAGGTTTGATTTTTCATGACAAATCAGGAGAAATACGCCCAGCAGATGCAGGACGCGGGCGTTTGCGATGCGCGCGGGGCGGCGCTCTGCGCCACGGTGAAGGAGCTGCCGGACGGGAGCTTCGGCATGGTGCTGCTCGGCGTGAAGGGCAATGACCTGCTCATCTACGACACGAACATGAAGTCCGAGCCGCTCAAGCTGATGCACACCATTCCGCTCAAGGGCGTGACCGACTTCAGCACCACCAGCCTGATGGGCGAAATCCTCAAAGGCTACACGTTCCGCTTTACGTCAGATGGATTTACCTATTCGTTCAAGAACTGCCGCCGTCAAGCGTTCCTTGACGTGCTTCAGCAGGAAATCAACAAATAACATCAAGGGCTGTGCCGGAAAAGTCGGTGCAGCCCTTGCATTTTGCGTTCTTTTTCTGATATAATAGACATGTCAAGCATTATTATCACAGGAGGACGCTATGATTTCCATTCTGCCCGAAAGCAACTATGCCGCCGTCATGACCGAGACGGTAGAGCCGTATCTGGATTCGCGCCGTCAGGAGATGGACATGCCGCTCTCCACGGGCGGAACGCTGCACGCGGAGGTCTACGAGCATCCGGATGCTACCCGCGCCGTCGTCATCCTGCACGGCTACACGGAATCCGCCGAGAAATTCCGCGAAATGACGTGGTATTTTCTGAACGAGAAGTTCAACGTCTACGCCATCGACCACCGCGGGCACGGCAAATCCGTCCGCAAAATTTCTGACACCTCCATCACGCACGTCGATGCGTTTTCGGATTATCTGCGCGATTTGGAGGAGTTCATGTCGGGTGTCGTCCTGCCGCGAACAGCTCATCTGCCGCGCGTGCTGTATGCGCACTCGATGGGCGGCGCGATTGGCGGCATGACGCTGATGAATCACCCGGAGTATTTCGCGCGGGCGGTGCTGACTGCGCCGATGATTGCGCCGTCGAGTGCGCCGCTGCCACGCTGGGCGGGCAAACTCGCGGCGGACTTCATGTGCGCCATCGGCAAGCGGGAAGACCGCGCGTTCATCGGCAAACCGTTCAGCCCGGAGAACGAGCCGTTCGAGACATCCTGCGCCACCAGCCGCGTCCGCTTTGACTACTACGAGCGCAAGCGCATCGACAACGCGCACTTGCAGAATTGTTCACCCACTTATGGCTGGGTACAGGAAGCGATTGGCGTGACGAAAGTGCTGCTTGACCCGGTAAAGGACAAGCAGATTACCACGCCGCTGCTGCTCTGCCAAGCGTCACTGGACAAGACAGTCTGTCTGCCGGAGCAGAAACAATTCGTCGCGCAAGTCCCCGGCGCGAAACTTTCCGTTTATCCCGCGAAGCACGAAATCTACATGTCCACGAACGATGTGATGGAGAAGTATGTGCCGGAAGTAATTGGATTCTTACGGGGGTAAGGGAGGCGCCAGAGGCTCTGCCTCTGGACTCCGGCAGGGGCGCTGCCCCTGCACCCTGCAAGGGAGTTCCTCCCTTGACCCTTTCGCGCGATTCAGTTGGTGACTTCTACATACAGTGTCCGCGTGTTTATCCAGCGAACCTACGGTTCGCTAAATTTCCGGTAGAAACCAAGCAACATGGGAGTGACCGCGCCGAAGGAGTCAAGGGGGCGATCGGAAAGCCCCTTTGTCGCCGCCGCAGCGGCGATTCCCCCTGCGGCAACATCACGCAATAAACAAAAAGGTCAATATTCAAAACTCCCCTGTCCATATCAAGCAGGGGAGTTTTTTCATCATCACACCTCGCGCCCAACAGCTTCGGCAATCTTCCGAATATCCGCCATCACGTCCACAAAGGCTGCGGGCGTAATCGACTGCGCACCGTCGCACAACGCGTGCGCCGGGTCGTTGTGTACCTCAATCATCACGCCGTCCGCGCCAACCGCAATCGCCGCGCGCGCAATCGGCTGCACCATCCAGCTCTTACCGGTCGAATGGCTCGGATCAACAATCACCGGCAGATGGCTCAGCTTCTTCACCGCGCAGATGGCGGACAGGTCGAGTGTGTTGCGCGTGTACGTCTCGAACGTGCGGATGCCGCGCTCGCACAGAATCACCTGCTCATTGCCGCCCGCCATGATGTACTCCGCGCTCATCAGCCACTCTTCGATGGTGGCGGACAAACCGCGCTTAAGCAGAATCGGCTTGCGAATCTTACCCAATTGTTTCAGCAGGTCGAAATTCTGCATGTTGCGCGCGCCGACCTGAATGCAGTCCACCTTATCCACGAAGGTATCAATGTCGTAGGGGGACATCAGCTCGGTCACGATGGGCAGCCCGGTCTGCTCGCGGGCATGGCAGAGCATGTCCAGCCCCTCGTATGCCAATCCTTGGAAGGAGTACGGGGACGTGCGCGGCTTGAACGCACCACCGCGCAGCACCGTCGCGCCCGCGTCCTTCACCGCCTGCGCCACGGCGGTAATCTGCTCGTTGCTCTCCACGGAGCAGGGGCCAGCCATAATCGCCAGTTTCTTGCCGCCGACAACCGTGTTCCCGATTTTGATTTCGCTCGGCGCGGGATGGAACGCGCGGTTTGCCTTCTTGAACGGTTCGGCAACCTTCATGATGCGCTCGACGCAGTGGAAGGATTCCAGCTGGTCGGGGTCAATGCGGCTCGTGTCGCCAGTCAGACCAAGGATGGTCATCTCCGTGCCGACAATCGGGCTGACGGATACGCCGCGCGCAACCACGGCATTGGTGACGGTGTCGATTTCCTGCTGGGTCGTGCCCTGCTTCAAGACGATAATCATGGTGTTCAACCTCCTGCGTCAATCATTACTGGCTCAAAATCATTATTGGCTCAAATGGACGAAAAAAAGCACGGAAGCCCGCAAAAGAGCTTCCGCGCCTGATGTTTTCCTCAATCGCTGCGGCTGCTGCTTCACGGTACGTCAATTTGCCCGGCGAAAAACGCCGGGAACGTAAACGGAAACAGCACAGACAGCATCATGGAGAAAATTCCTCCGTTCGGCGGCATTATTGCCGCATATCCGCATTTATTATAGTCCGCTCATCCCGCGCTTGTCAAGGGCAGAATTGTACATTTGCTGTTTTTCGGGCGAAAAGTTTGTCAAAGCTAACCTATATCGAATGGCATTCATCTATCCTCGGGCACGCACAGCTATCCTTCAGAAAAATTTCGGGAAAATCGTGTAATCCTCTTGACAATCAACCGATTTGGGCATTATAATAGCCATAATGACAATTGTGCCATTTGGTTGAAGGAGGATGAAGGGCATGGAGTCTTACCTGTTCGCAGACGTAGAGGCTGCGGCGGATACTATGGTGGTGGAAGGATACCACAAGCCGGGCAGCTTGACCCGCTCCAGCGGTGCGTGGATTCACGCGGCAGGCACGGCGATGTTTGAGGCAGGGAGACGCCCCATTAAGCCGCATGACCAGTGGATTTGGTTCGCGGTGGAGGCAGGCGAAGCGACGCTGGTTTGGCAGGGGCATGAGCTGACGCTGAAACAGCAGGAAACGTGCTTCCTGCCCGCCGGCAACCGCGACGCTGCCCTGCAGATTGACGAGAGCGTCCGCTGCGTGTGGATTGCGCTGGAAGGCCCGCTTGCGCCGATGGTCGTACGCAAGATGGGCGCGCTGCTGCATATGCCGCTGAAACAGGGGGCGCTGCCGAGCCAGATGTACCTGGCGAAGCAAATTGTGCAGGTCATCGTCCGCCACACGGACACCAGCGACGCGACATATCAGCTGCAGCACCTGATGTACGGGATGCTGGCAAGCCACTGGGGTCAGCCGGTCGCCATGGACGCGATGCTTTCGCACGAGATTGCGAAGGTCGTGGACACCCTGCGCGCGAATCAGTACAAGGACAACTTCTCTCTGGCGGAGATGGCGGCAATTTCCCGTATGCCGATGGAAACGTTCCGCAAGCGCTTCGTGAGCGAAGTGGGCATGCCGCCGCTGTCGTATGTGCTGCACTGCAAGATGGAACGCGCGAAGGAGCTGCTGCGCGAGGAAGGGCACACGGTTCGTCAGGCGGGCATCGAAGTCGGGATGCAGGATCCGTACCACTTCTCCAAGCAGTTCAAGAACATCGTCGGCATCAGCCCGTCGGCGTTCATGAAGCAGGCCGCCAAGCCGGATGCGACCATCCGCGGCAGCAGCAAAGTAGAAAAGAAGTAAGCAGTGAGGCGACTGTCAGGGGGATAAACCTGGCAGCCGCCTTTTTTTCTTCCACATAACCGCCACATTTACCGCACGGGATTCTGGCAGCCTTGGACTTTGTGTTGCTCGGCACACTCGTCCGCCCCTGTACGGCCTACTATGTGATTTCTGTTCGTCGGTTCGGGAGTTTGCCCGCTGGCATCCAGCTTCCTTCAGACTCCGCCTTTCGATGGACACCCTTGCCTTCGGCTAAGCCGGGCGCACCATAACGGCCGTTGCAGATTCATATTCTGCAACGGCCTTAAAAACGCTATGCAATGGGATTATTCCGCTGTCGGTATCAGGCGAATCAGCAC
>ERZ809296.1050-NODE-1050-length-35528-cov-8.025400_pt1 | contig 35528 bp, 33 predicted proteins | sample MGYA00520511_ERZ809296 | MGnify/ENA primary metagenome ERZ809296 (study PRJEB31576, sample SAMEA3212662) | Homo sapiens | biome: human-gut; feature: human gut; material: fecal | place: Sweden | collected 2012 ...
CTCGACAATCCAAAAATAATTGAGAGGCTAGGACTTTTGTCCCAGCCTCTTTTTGCGTTTTAGTGAATAGAAGAGGTCAGTTGTTGAGCCTCACTCCTTGTGCTCGAGGAGCAGTGGTGAGGTGGAATCGACTGCTTTTTTTCGCTTGAAAAATGCGGCCATTTGAACCAGGATGCGGGGCACTGTCTGCCATTTTTTCCAGGCTTGAAAGCGGGTGTCGATGAGCTGCTTGGCCAAGCGTTCCAGCATTTCCCGCTCAGTTGGATCCAAATCCTGGGCATTTTGGAGGATTTCCTTGGCCTTGGCTAGCTGTTTGAGATCCGTTAGGTCATTGATGGAAGTGATACCGGCATCCAGAAAAATGCCAAAAAAGGTGTCAAAAAACTTCTTGCGCTCCTCTGCCGATGTTTCGCGAACCCATTGCTTCAAGGTCAGGTCGGTCTGCTGGCTATCTGGACTAGTTTCAGAAACGGTCACAAAGCTGTAGTCCTTGATTTCCCAAGTGAAGGCATCGTGCTGGGCAAAGCCACCGAAGGCGCGACTCTTGACAATGGTCGTCGGTTCTGGCACTTCCAACATCATGCCAACGATAGAACCTTGAGGGACAAAGCGACGAATGTTTGGGGACGTGCGCTGGTAGCCTTCGGTTTCAATAATGGCCTTGTTGAGGCCAGGAGCATCGTAGCTGTAGATCGCATCGACCCGTTCAAATAAGGAATCAGGTAGATACGAGCAGGCATAGGTCGCAAGGTTGCCCCCTTTGGAGTGACCGGCTACTAAGAAACGTCCTTTTGGAAATTCCTTCATGACATGTTGCAGGTAGCTGGCTGCGCGCTTTTGAGCTGGGACATGGTCCATATAGGTCATGTGGAAGTCTTCCTTCCAGCCGATCAAGGTGTCATCCGTTCCTCTGAAAACGACCAAATATGTATCCAGACTAAGCCGATAGGTCATGGCCGCAAACTGTTTTTGCACATCGGGATCGTATTCATCGACATAGTTGAGGAGTTTGATGTTCTTAAAGCGCTTTGAAGTAGCCAACTCATCGACTAATTGCAGGTGCTGGTTACTCACGATAAAATCGGTAGTCCGATCGATCAGTTCCATCGCATCAGACAGGCGCACTGGAATCCCTGTTGTATCTCCTTGAGGCACAATGTGTCCAAAGGGCAGATAGGTCAGCTCTGTCAATGCGAGGACATCCAGCTCCTTGAAGGGGCGGTCATATATGGAATCGTAGGTCACTTCTTTTAGGTAATCAAAAATAGTTGACATCTGTGCCTCCCGTGTCTCATTTCTTTCAGTATAGCACAAAAATGGATGGAGAAAAAGCGCCTTCCATCAAGACAGTAGGAGTGAGATCTTCTTTCCCTCTGAAACAGCCTTTTTCTCTGCTTCTTAATCTGTTATAATAGGAAGAAGAAAAAGGAAGGAAAGAAAGCCATGCATAAAATTCTCTTAGTCGAAGACGATGACATTATCCGCCAACAGGTCAAACAATTATTGGAACAATGGGGCTATGAAGTGGTCGCAGTAGAGGATTTTATGGATGTCCTCGGGATCTTTGTCGAAACTGACCCCCACTTGATTCTTATGGATATTGGCCTTCCACTCTACAATGGTTACCACTGGTGCCAGGAGATTCGCAAGGTTTCAAAGGTTCCGATTATGTTTCTTTCCTCACGGGATCAAGCCATGGATATTGTCATGGCCATCAATATGGGTGGAGACGATTTTGTCACCAAGCCTTTTGATCAAAATGTGCTCCTTGCCAAGGTCCAAGGGCTCTTGCGCCGCTCTTATGAGTTCGGGACAGATCAAAATCTGCTGGAACACCGTGGCGCCATCCTCAATCTCAAGTCCACGGACTTGGTGTATGAAGGGGAAGTCATCAAGTTGACCAAGAATGAATTTCAGATCCTTCGCGTCCTGTTTGAGCATGCGGGCAGTATCGTGGCGCGCGATGATATGATGAAAGAGCTCTGGAATAGCGACTTCTTTATTGATGACAATACCTTGTCTGTCAATGTGGCCCGGCTACGCAAGAAACTAGAAGAGGCTGGCTTGTCAAACTTCATCGAAACCAAGAAAGGCATCGGTTATGGGTTGGTCCATGAATAAATATGGAAACATCTTTTGGCAGTATGTGGTATCCCGCAGGCGCCTGCTCTATCTAGTGGTCATCTTTTTGATGGTCGATTTGGTCTTTGCCTTTCTCTTTCCAGAGACGGGGACGGTTTTCTTCTATGCGACTCTGATGCTAGGATTTTTTACCCTTTGTATCTTGATCTGGGATTTCGCTATGACCTTTCAGGAGTACCGCAAAGCCTTGCTGTATGAGGAAATAGAGCTTGCCTCACCACTAGAACATCTCCTTTATGAAAAATATACAGAAGAACAGCAGGCGCGCCTGGAGCAAGGCAAAGTAGCCCAGGCCAAGTTCAACGACCTGATGGATTACTACACCCTCTGGGTTCACCAGATTAAGACGCCTATTGCGGCCAGCCAGCTCTTGGTGCAAGATGTCGAGACGCCCATTGTCAAGCAGCAGATGGAGCAGGAGCTCTTTAAGATTGACTCCTATGCCAATCTGGTTTTGCAGTACCTGCGACTGGAGAGTTTTCATGATGATCTAGTCTTAAAGCGTGTGTCGGTAGAAGACTTGGTCAAAGAAGTAGTCCGCAAGTATGCCCTCTTTTTTATCCAAAAGAACTTGACCGTGGATCTGCATGATTTGGAGCAGGAGGTCATCACCGATCGCAAGTGGCTCCTGGTCATCATCGAGCAGCTTTTGTCCAATAGCCTCAAGTACACCAGCACCGGTGGAATTGAAATCTATTTTAAAGACCAGACTCTCTATATAAAAGATAGCGGGATTGGGATCAAAAATAGCGATGTCCTTCGCGTCTTTGAGCGGGGCTTCTCCGGCTATAATGGCCACCTGACCCAGCAATCCTCAGGGCTAGGGCTCTATCTGTCTAAGAAAATCGCAGAACAATTGGGCCACAATATTACCCTCAACTCAGAGGTCGGCCAAGGCACGACCGTTGCTATTCGCTTTGAAGAAAAGAAGTTGGTCATGGATTAAGATTCCCCATCTTACAAAAATGTAAGAAATAAAGGTCAAAATGAAAGGTTAGGTTATGGTAGCCGCCTTTTATTTTTTATACAATAGTCTCATCAAATGAAGGAGGTCAAGAAAATGAAACTCTTGAAATGGATGAAACAACTCAAAAAGACTGAGAAACCCTGTAACCAACCCGATCTGGAAAAGACGGAATTTGGTCGCCAAGTCCTGCACCAAACCCAAGAATTTTTCTTGATCTACTAGTAAAAGGAGAAAAGTATGTCACTACTAGACGTTCAACATATCAAAAAAATCTACAAAACCCGCTTTCAAGGAACGCAGGTCGAAGCTCTAAAAGATATTCACTTCACTGTTGAAAAAGGGGAATACGTCGCTATCATGGGGGAATCAGGATCCGGGAAATCCACCCTCCTCAATATCCTAGCCATGCTGGACCAGCCGACAGAAGGACGAGTTTACCTCAATGGCACGGACACCTCCACCATCAAGAACAAGGATGCTTCGAGCTTTCGTCGGGAAAAACTAGGCTTCGTCTTTCAAGATTTCAACCTGCTGGATACCTTGTCTGTCAAGGACAATATTCTTCTCCCTCTAGTCCTTTCTCGCAGACCAGTTAAGGAAATGATGAGCAAGGTCGACACTGTCAGTCGGGAGTTGGGCATCCACCAACTCCTTGAGAAATACCCTTACGAAATCTCTGGTGGGCAAAAACAGCGGGTGGCCGTAGCACGGGCCATTATCACCTCACCTGAAATCCTCCTGGCCGATGAGCCAACAGGGGCGCTGGATTCCAAGTCTTCAGCTGCGTTACTAGATGTCTTTGAAGATATCAATACCATGGGCCAAACCATTCTTATGGTGACCCACTCAACCGCAGCAGCAGCGCGTGCCAAGCGCGTACTCTTTATCAAGGACGGGATCCTTTACAACCAGATCTTCCGCGGGGAAAAGACAGAACGTCAGATGTTCCAAGAAATCTCAGATACTCTGACGGTCATGGCGAGTGAGGTGGAGTAGATGTTTCGATTAACCACTAAATTAGCTTGCTCCAATCTGATCAAGAACCGCAAGCTCTATTATCCCTTTGCGATTGCAGTCATTCTCGCAGTGACTATCGCTTACCTCTTTGACTCCCTGACCTTTAATCCCCACATTAAGGAGCTTCGAGGAGGATCTCCCATGCTCTTCACCCTAGGCTTGGGACTGTTTGTGGTCAATGCTGCAGGGGCCATCATCGTGCTCTATGCCAATAGCTTTGTCATGAAAAACCGCTCCAAGGAGCTGGGAATCTACAGCATGCTGGGCCTTGAGAAGCGCCATCTCATCAGCATGATCTTCAAGGAACTATTGATTTTTGGTTTTGTGACTGTCTCAGCTGGTGTCTTGATCGGAGCTCTCTTTGACAAGCTGATCTTTGCCTTTCTCTTGAAACTCATGAAAATGAAGGTCCAGCTGGTATCTACGTTCCAACCTGGAATTGTGATTGCAGTCTTTGTCACCTTTGGTCTCATCTTTGCCCTTTTGGTCCTTCTCAATGCATGGCGGATTCTCCGTTTGAATGCTCTGCAACTGACACGTGAGAAGGCTAGTGGCGAAAAGAAAGCCCGCTTCTTGTGGCCCCAAACCATCCTGGGCTTAGCCTCTCTCGGTTTTGGCTACTACCTGGCTTTGTCTGTCAAAGACCCCATGTCTGCGATTTTGATCTTCTTTCTAGCCGTTGTCTTGGTTATGATCGGGACCTACCTGCTCTTTAATGCTGGGATCACCGTCTTCTTGCACCTGCTTAAGAAAAAGAAGGGCTATTATTACCAACCCAACAACATGATTTCGGTCTCTAACCTCATCTATCGCATGAAGAAAAATGCAGTGGGGCTTGCGACCATTGCCATCCTCTCGACCATGGTGCTGGTGACGATCTCTGCTGCCACCAACATCTATGTCGGTGGCGAAATGTTCAAGAAGATCATGGCTCCTCATGATTTCTCTGTCCAAGGAAAAGGGGTAGACCTGGAGCGAATCAACCAGAAATTTGATGAATTTGCTTCTGAGCACCAGCTTGAGATCAAAAATCGCGATCTGATGACCTATGCCAACTTTGGGGTCAAATCACAAAAGGGCACGGATTTCACGGTCTTTCCAGCCGATGAACGCAGTGTCACTCCTAAAACTGTCTTTATGGTCTTTGATGCAGCTAGCTATGAGCAAATGACAGGAGAACACGTTGATCTGACCGGCAACCAAGTCATCCTCTTTGCTCATAACAAGGCTCTGATAGGGCAAAAGCAGTTTACCATCAATGGGCAAGACTTCCAAGTCAAGGAAGAAGTGAGCAAGGATTTTATCACCGATCATATTCCAAATCAGTTTAATATGCTGACGGAGGATTTCAATTACTTGATCGTGCCAGACCTTTCAGCATTTGTCGCCCAGTTTCCAAATCTTGCCATTAATACCAATATCTACGGTGGCTTCAATGTCAATGTTGATGAAGACCAGCAGCTCAAGCTAGCAGCCAGCTATGACAAGATGATCGATGAATTGAGTAGCCAACAGGCCCAAGGAACATTTATCTATGGAGGTAACCGAGCCAATGATGTGGCAGAGTTGAATAGCCTCTTTGGTGGCATCTTCTTTATCGGGATTTTCTTGTCACTGATCTTTATGGTCGGAACCGTCATCGTCATCTACTACAAGCAAATCTCAGAAGGTTATGAAGACCGTGACCGCTTCGTCATCCTCCAAAAGGTAGGGCTTGATGAAGATGAGGTCAAACGGACCATCAACCGTCAAGTGCGGACCGTCTTCTTCCTCCCTCTCATCTTTGCCTTTATCCATCTGGCCTTTGCCTACCATATGATCCGCCTCATTCTTAAAGTCCTCGGTGTCATCAATAGTGGCCAAGTTCTCGTCGTGACCCTCAGCGTCTGCGCCGTCTTTCTCATCACCTACCTGATCGTCTTTTGGATCACCTCTCGGAGCTATCGTAAGATTGTGCAGATTTAGGAAAAGAGAAGCTCGCTTATAGCGGGCTTTTTCTTGTAAAGTCCGATCGCTATTGTCAATTGGTGTTCAAAGGGATACACAAAAAGACTGAACCAGTCGAGTTCAGTCTTTGATCGATTTCTATTAAAGTGATGTAAGGAAAGTCAATCCCCCTAGGATGACACCTGCTGAATTTGGAATGATCAAAATCCAGTCTTTTTTAGGTTCCTTTGTCCAACCATAAATGACCCAGATCAAGCAAGAAATAGCAGCTGACAAGGGTTGGAAAGGTTGGGCCTTATTTCCCTGTAAATTAGCAATAATTTGTGGGATGTAGGCAATGAAAACGATAATCCCAATAAAGGCACCGATCGAGCCAACGATTTGGTTGATTTTTTGTTTATTCATAAAATTTTACCTCTGTGTATCAAAATAGCATAAGTAGGAAGAAAATGCAATTAATTTGCATGCTATGCAAGATGAAAATGATTACATTCGCACAAAATTAGACAATGTGTCAAAAAAATAGCAACTAGAGAGAAGACTCTCTCGAAAAGAAATCCATCTTCCTGCAAAATCACAAGATTGTGACACTTTACAGTTCGGTAACATTTGAAAAAAAGACTTGAATTTGTAAAGGACAAAAGGTAGAATAGTGCATACTTTAAAAAAAGAAAAGGAAATGGTAGTTTCAAAATGAATGAAAAACAAATGAAAATTCTTGGTTGGGTTGCGACCTTTATGTCTGTTATGATGTATGTGTCTTACTTCCCACAAATCATGGATAACCTCGCAGGTCACAAAGGGAACTTTGTTCAACCCCTTGTCGCAGCCATCAACTGTAGCCTTTGGGTTTACTACGGACTCTTCAAAAAAGAACGCGATATTCCACTTGCTGCAGCCAATGCACCAGGGATCATCTTTGGTTTGATCACAGCCATCACAGCCTTGTAATTAATTAAAAAAGCTGGACAAAAGTCTGGCTTCTTTTTTTATGACTTCACTCATTTCCATGGTATAATGGGAGGACTATTCATAGAGAAGATCAAAAGGAGACACGAGTGGATCAAAAACATCACTGTCAAGTCCTATGGGCGAAAAATAAATACCTGGTACTCAGTCGTTCCAGTAATCTCTACAAGGAAATCCGGGAGTACCTCAAGCAAGACCAGGTAGAGGTCAGCCACGTCGAGGACCTAATCCAGCAAGCACTGGCCTTGCCAGAAAATCGTGGCCAGGTCTCCAATGCCTTCCAACATATCTGGGGCTATTTCAAAAAGCAGGCGACTGCAGAGGAAAAGGCCGACTTCATGCTTCTTTTAGAGAAGTATCAGCATGGTCAAGCTAGCCAAGAAGATCTGATCAAGGGAATCCAGACGCTCCTTGAGCGCTACCCGAATCGCTACTTAAAAGACTCGACGCTACTAGGAGGTCAATAGATGAGACTCTGGCACCAAGACTTGATTCCCCAACTCCCTCGTCCCCAGCTCTTGGGCCAACACCGGGAATGCTGCGCCCTAAGGGGTAATGGCTGGAGCAAGAAGCACGCGACGGTCAACTATGTCTTTGACTACTCGCCCTATCGCCTCTATGCCTATCATCGTCTGATCATGGAGGAGATGACCGCTCGTGGCTATAAGGTCAGCCCAGAGTGGTGGGAGTCGACCTACAGAGGAAAGACCTGCCCAGCCTACCCAGAACTGGAAGAGGAAGCCTTGAGCCTCCCCATCTATCCCGAGCATCATGCGGGTTACCTGAAAGAATGCTTAGATAACCTAGCAGAAAAAGGGATCCAACTAGACTAAGAAAGAACGAACCAGACCTGGTTCGTTTTTTTGCCCGAAAAACCAACAAAATGCTTTGAAAGCGTTAATTTCTTTCCCAAACATGCTATAATAATAGGAGATTATGCACAGGAAAAGGATAGAGGGATGAAGGCAGTAGCAACTCCAGAACTTGAGATTGAAAAACAGTTGATCCAGCAGTTGACATCAGGAGAGAGTCAGTGGACTTATCGTGAGGATCTCAAGAACGAAGACCAGTTATGGGACAATTTCTTTGACAAGCTCGCGCAAAACAATGTCGCCTTGCTGGCGGACCATCCCTTGACCGACCAAGAAAAGCGCCAGATCAAGAACCAGCTCAACTTTGTTAGCTACTATGAAGCAACCAAGTGGCTAGCTGGTGAAAATGGGATCGCCAAGGTAGAAGTCCAGCGAGAAGATGCTAGCCTAGGGACTATCCGTTTAGCGGTCATCTGGCGGGACAATATCGCAGCTGGTAAGTCGAGCTATGAAGTGGTCAACCAAGTCGAACGTGACAAGGCCTATCCATTAGACCAGGATCGACGGCTCGATACGACCCTTCTGATCAATGGCCTCCCTCTAATCCATATTGAACTCAAGAGCCCACGAGTGGCCTTTCTAGATGCCTTTCATCAGATAAAAAAGTACGACCGTGAAGGCAAGTTTCGGGGTATTTACTCAAGCTTGCAGATGTTTGTCGTTACCAATAAAGTCGACACACGCTATATCGCTGCAGCCCGTGAAAGCAAGCTAAACAAGCAATTCCTGACCAAGTGGGTGGACAAGGACAACCAACCCATGATCGATCTCAATAGTTTTGCTCATGAGGTCCTCTCCATCCCCCGGGCCCATCAAATGGTCATGCAGTACTCGGTCATCGACGATAGTAAGAAAGCCCTCATCCTCCTGCGTCCCTACCAGATCCATGCCATCGAGGCCGTGCAGGAAGCCTCCCGCCGTCAAGAGTCAGGCTATATCTGGCATACGACCGGTTCAGGTAAGACCCTGACCTCTTACAAGGTAGCACGCAATCTCTTGCAGATCCCAGCCATTCAAAAGACCATCTTTGTCGTCGACCGCAGAGACCTGGACCAGCAGACGACTTCGTCCTTCCTCTCTTATGCGGCCAATGATGTCATCGACATCGACGAGACGGACAATACCCATGAGCTGGTCAAGCGCCTAGGGGGCAATGACAAGCGCGTGGTGGTCACGACCATTCAGAAAATAACGACCATGATGCGTAAGATCGAAGAAGGGAAGTACCAGCGGGATGCTGGGAAGATCAAGGAGCTGCGCGTGGCCTTTGTCGTGGATGAGTGCCACCGGGCGGTCACCCCACAGACGCAAAAAGAGATCAAGGCCTACTTCAAAAACTCTCTCTGGTACGGCTTTACAGGGACTCCGATCTTTAAGGAAAACAAACGCAAACAAGTGGGAGACCTGGCTCAGACCACCCACCAACAGTATGGCGACCGCCTACATGAATACACAGTCAAGGAAGCCATCCATGATGGAGCGGTTCTGGGCTTTAAGGTAGACTACCGCAATACCATCATCTCAGATCTGCTAGAAGAAGAGATCCCAGACCAGGCCTATGAGGACAAGGAGCACATGCTAGAGGTTCTAGATGCCATCCTCAATAAGAGCCAGCAACAGCTCAATATCCCTAAAGGGGTCGGAAAGAGCTATGAGGCTATTTTGACGGTCAAGTCCATCCCACGAGCACAGGCTTATTATAATCTGCTCAAGAGCATTCTCGCTGGCAAGGAACGGGTCAAAGTTTCCAAGCGGGTCAAACAATACCTACCAGATTTTCCAAAGTTTACCATCACCTACTCAGTGTCTGAAAATGAGGAAGAGTCTATCGGCTACCAAGACCACATGAAGCAGGTCATGGAGGACTACAACCAAGAGTTTGGGACGCATTTTAGCCTAGCGGATCTGCGGAGCTTTAATAGCGATGTCAATAATCGCCTGGCCAGAAAGCAGGACAAGTACCTCTACCGCAATGAGCAATTGGATTTGGTCATCGTGGTCGACCGTCTCTTGACGGGTTTTGATGCTCCTTGTCTTTCTACGCTCTTTATCGACCGCAAGCCCATGCGTCCACAGGACTTGATCCAGGCTTTCAGTCGGACCAATCGGATCTTTGATGACAAGAAGCACTTCGGCCATATCATCACCTTCCAGCGTCCTCAAGCCTTCAAGGAAGCCGTCGACAACGCCCTCAAGCTCTACTCCAATGGGGGAGAAAATGAGGTCCTAGCACCAAGCTGGGAAGAGGAGAAGCGCAACTTCTTAAAAGCCTGGGCCGAGTTTAAAGGCCAAGTCACAGACTTGGAAGAAGAAGGAGTCGCCCTCGAGCAAGCTCCAATGGCCCAGCTCCGTAAGGTCGCCAAAGCCTATCAGGTCTTTGACAAGTACCAAGCCTCAATCCGCGTCTACTCAGAGTATGATAAGGAAGAGATCTATCGAGAAACAGGCCTCAGCGATAGCCAGCTCGAAGCCTATCTGGGCCTCTATCAAAATATCCTGGCAGAGATCAAGAGCAGGGACCCAGAAGTGGATAGCCAAGATGAGTTGGACATCCACTATGAGCTAGAGTCTGTCCAAGTCGATGAGATCAACTATGCCTATATCCTGATGCTGATCCAGAGTATGATCCAGCAGGAGGAAAATGACGAGCAAGCCCTCAGTGACAAGGATATCGCAACTGTGGACAGTTATATCGAGAGCTTGAACAGGACCAATCCAAGCCTAGCTGAGATCATCCAAAACCTCTGGACCCAAGTCCAAGAAGAGCCCGAACGCTACCGAGGACAATCCATCACCGGAGTCTTGGACCAGATGATCGAATCTGTCATCGATAGCCATATCATAAGCTTTGCTAAACGCTGGTATATCGGAGCCGACGAACTGCGCTACTATATCCAACACTACCGAAAAGGCGCCAAAAAACAAGCCGGCGAAAGCCAGCTGACCAAGAGCCAACGCTACAAAGACTACAAGGCAGAAGTAGCAGACGCCCTCAACCCACTTAGCTACAAAAAACACATCAAAGAAGCCTATACCCAACTGATCGAAGAGGTCATTGAACCACTGAGAGTGGGGAGGTGAAGGAGAAAAATATGAGTAAATTTCCAAAAGAAGAACTATTCTCTGATTTTTTTACAGATGACATGCTAAAAGAGTTAGGTGTGGAGTCAGAAAAAGAGTTGAAATATTGCATGGGTTCATTTGTTATGGATAACTCAACTAATAAGGAATATTTTTCTAACATAGACATTGGACATCCGAAAAATTTTGATACAAATGACAATCTGCCAACTGGGGGAAATGGCATTATATCTTTAAAAACGATAGAAGAAGTTAAGGGAAGAGGTCCTAAGGGGACGTCGCCATTCAAAAAAACAGGATTTGACGCTGGCCATATTTTAGGTAGACAACTTTTTAAGGGTACTCGTTTTAATACTAGTAAGAAGAATAATAAAAATATATACAAGCAAACTAAATGGTCAAATCAGGGTAATCACCATACTGCTAAATGGGGCCATAATCAAACCTACTTTGAGAACTATATTGTATATCAAATTAAAAATCAAACCCCAGAGGCAGTAGTAAAATATAGAGCTGACTTAATATACTGTAATTCTGAGGAGAGAATACCAAGAGGTATCCATATAAGAAGTAGTTGTGAGCAAAATGAAAAGTTGAATTTCAATGTCTTTGTTCCAAATGTTGAGATAGAAGGACGCATAGATTATAAAAATGATAATTTAGTGATTGTAAAATAATTGGAGATTTATGTAAATGAAAGTTCAGTATTTTAATGTTTTTTTGTGTCGAAATGGTGAAAAGACAGATTATGATTTATCTAAGTTAATTGATAAAATTCGAGTATCATCTCCTGTAGAAAGAACTGTAAAGTTAGGGAGTCAGCAAACTATATTTATGAATAATAGTAGAACCCCTTCATATCAGAGAACGAATGGTTCTTCATTGGAAGGGTATGAATATCTTCCTAAAAATAGAACAGTTTGGATTGGAAAATATCGTAGTGAAAAACCATATGAAGGAAAAATAGGTCAAGAAGAGATTAAGCAAATAGATGGTGATCTTTTCGAACCCAGTGTTTGCTTAAACATCCCTACTTCTTACCTCTTTTTGATGGAAAGAAAATTTTTAGGTCCCTCAATCAATCAAATTGGAGAGTATTTATCAAGTTTTGTAAAAAGTAAAGATCCCAATGTAAAGTACTCAGTGAAGTTTGAACCGATGAAAAAAGATAGTTTAAAACCCCTGATAGAAGCTTCTGATAGCATTAAATCAATTGTAATTCAAATAAAAAATGAAGGTTTTCAGTTGTCAAATTTATTTCCAAACATAAATGATAGTAATCAGACGTTATTAGAGAAATTATTTGGGAATATGATAGAAGTGTCTGAAGAATTAAACATAAATACTACCACTGTAACATTCAAAAAGAGTCGTTTTCAACGAGAAATGGATGTAAAACGTGTTGATAGTATATTGAAATTATTAAATTCTGAGGATGAGAATTTAATTTCTGCAAAAGTTGAATTTTTAAATCCTGAAACACATGTAGTTGATGAGGTAGATTTAAAAAATGATGGTTTATATATTCTTGAAAAAACTTCATTAAAGACTGATGATTTTAATAAATTAGCTAATTTAATGACAAAGCACTATTATGACGACCAGAATCATAATAAGGATTTTCAATATACTTTATTTGGTGCGTTGTTACCAGTTGATGAGAATGAATTTGAGATTGTAACAGAAAATAGCTTATAAAAATCTAAAAACTAGAAAGGGGATATTAGCATGCTTAAATTTATTGATAAATATTTTTGGTGGTGTTTACTTGTCATAATTGTAATGGTTATTTCAATATCTCTTTTACTAGGAAACTATTCAGGATTGTATAGTTGGTTTTACAAAAATGCTTATTTAGATAATACAAATTTAGTAACCATATCAACCGTTTTTATAGGAATTTATTTTTCTTTATATGGATTTTTATTAAGTTCAGATACAAATTCCATTGTATCAAAACTTAAGTTGAAGGAGTATAAGAGACTAGTTTCAATAGTTAATAGAGGATTTTTATCTAGTTTTATTATAGTTATATTTTCTTTTTTTAATGAAAATATATATAATTGGGTGGGTGAAATTTATATACTATTCTTATTTGTTATTTTTCTCTTGCTTATTGGATCTGCAATTCAAATAGCTATTTATTTTACATTACTTTTTAGATACGACTTAAATAAAAAATATAATAGTTTTGAGGAAGATATACAAAAAGAAATTCTAGATAATGAATTGAGAAAAAAGTTAAAACAATTTTTAGACAGAGAGTTATAAGAGTTGAGGAGAAAAATGAAGCCTAAAATCAGTTTTAGTGAAGAACAGAAAGATTGGATTAAAAGACCTTTATTATATAATATAGAAAAAATCTTAGATTACAGAGGAAGAACACCTAAAAAATTGGGCTTAAGTTGGAGTGACACAGGTTTTCTAGCTTTGTCAGCTTTAAATGTAAAGAATGGCTATATTGATTTCAATGCTGATGCCAATTATGGAGATCAAGAATTGTATGATCGATGGATGGGAGATAATCACCTTCATAAAGGGCAAGTTGTTTTTACTACTGAAGCACCAATGGGAAATGTTGCACAGATTCCTAATGATGATTTGTATATTCTAAGTCAACGTACGATTGCCTTTGAAGTTAAGCACGATTTAATTAGAGAAGATTTTTTAGCTACTTTATTGCGTAGCCCAAAAATATTTAACGAATTAACTTCTTTATCAAGTGGAGGAACTGCTAAAGGAGTTAGTCAAAAATCCTTATCAAATCTCAAGGTTTGTGTACCCGCATCATTAGAGGAACAATCCGCCATAGGCTCCCTTTTCTGCAACCTCGACGACCTCTTGTCTAGCTACAAGGAGAATCTCGCCAACTACCAATCTCTCAAGGTGACCATGCTTTCCAGGATGTTTCCCAAAGCTGGACAGATTGTTCCTGAGATTCGTTTGGATGGATTTGAAGGTGAGTGGGAAGTTCAAACTTTAAAAGAATTAGCTTGTTTTTCTAAAGGAAATGGTTATACCAAAAATGAGTTGGTTAATTCTGGCAAAGAGATAATTCTATATGGTCGACTTTATACTAATTATCAAACTGTAATTTCTAAAGTTAATACTTTTGTTGCTACAGTAAAAGCAAATGCTGTGATTAGTAAAGGTGGAGAAGTTATAGTTCCAGCATCTGGTGAAAGTGCAGAGGATATTTCAAGAGCATCAGTTGTTGAGAAATCAGGAGTTATTTTGGGTGGTGATTTAAATATAATCTACCCAGATGAAAATAAGGTGGACTCTATTTTCTTGGCTTTAACCATTTCAAATGGAAGTCAACAGAAAGAACTGATTAAAAGAGCACAAGGTAAATCAGTCGTACACTTAAGAAATAACGATCTAGAAAAAGTTGTTTTACACTATCCCTCTATGGAGGAACAACAAGCCATCGGCGCCTACTTCTCAAACCTAGATAACCTCATCAACTCTCATCAAGAAAAAATTTCTCAGTTAGAAACACTGAAAAAGAAACTCTTGCAGGATATATTTATCTAACCTTCAAAAATTAACCTTATCAGCATCCATAAGCATATCCTTTTTCGAATAGTATAAGTGAGCCCCTTTGATCCTTTCAAAGGGTGCTCCTTAGTATTTAATAACTTAAAAGTATTTACTTTTAATAACTTTAGAGTTATAATAAATTCGAAAAGAGGTTGCTTTGTGCACGCTATTTATTTTTATAAGGATAAACAAGGGAATCAGCCGGTCTTGGACTACATGAGGGAGCTAGCTCGTCACGAAAGCAAGGACAGCCGGATCAAACTCAATAAGCTCAACGACTATATCGAGCTTTTGAGCCAGCAGGGAACCTGTGCTGGTCAACCCTACATCAAGCATCTGGATGCGGAGATCTGGGAGTTGAGACCCTTGCGGGATCGGATTTTATTCGTGGCTTGGCTGGATGGGAGCTTTGTCTTACTGCATCATTTTGTCAAAGAGACGCAAAAGACACCCAGACGAGAGATTGAGAAAGCCAAGCGGGAGTTGCAAGATTTGAAGGAAAGAGGGCTAAGTGATGAAGAATAGTGCCATCGGAAGCAATTGGAAAGATGTGAGAGCAGAGCTCTTCACCAAGGAAGAAATCTTGGAAAGTGATCTGCGGGTCGCGATTATGACGGAGCTGATCGAAGCTCGGCATGAAAAGGGCATTAGCCAAAAGAAACTAGAAGAACTTAGTGGGGTCAGTCAACCGGTCATCGCTCGGATGGAGACAGGAAAGACCAGTCCTCAATTGGACACAGTCTTGAAAGTCTTAGCCAGTCTGGGCAAGACCCTCGCTGTCGTCCCACTGGAACAAGAAAAGGTCTAAAAGAAATCAGAAAGAATTACTATGGAAACAACACAAACCTCCCAGTCGCTCTACCAAGCCCTGTGGAACTCAGCGGACGTGCTCCGTTCTAAGATGGATGCCAATGACTATAAGTCTTATCTATTGGGGATGATCTTTTACAAGTACCTCTCAGATAAGTTGCTCTTCTTCGTGGCGGAGACCGTGGAGGAGGAGACAGAGAACTTAGATGAAGCCTTGGCGCTTTACCGGTCCTACTATGAGGATCCAGGCTCTCAAGAGGATCTCATCTCCGTCATCACCGATGAGCTCAACTATGTCATCAAGCCAGACTTGACCTTTACGGCTTTGGTGGACCGGGTCAATGAAGGGACCTTCCAGCTAGAAGATCTAGCTCAAGGTTTTCGTGATATCGAACAGAGTGATGACCTCTATGAGAACCTCTTTGAGGACATTGATCTCTACTCCAAAAAGCTAGGGGCGACACCTCAAAAGCAAAACCAGCTAGTGGCTGCCGTTATGAAAGAATTAGCAGTGCTGGACGTGGCAGGTCATGCGGGTGATATGCTTGGGGATGCCTATGAGTACTTGATCGGTCAGTTTGCGACCGACTCTGGAAAGAAAGCTGGTGAGTTCTATACGCCCCAGCCTGTAGCCAAGCTCATGACCCAGATTGCCTTTTTAGGGCGTGAAGACGAGCAGGGATTTACCATCTACGATGCCACCATGGGATCAGGATCGCTCTTGCTCAATGCCAAGAAATTTTCTCACCAGCCTCAAACCGTCCAATACTTTGGTCAGGAGCTCAATACCTCTACCTACAACCTGGCTCGGATGAACATGATCCTACACGGGGTTCCGGTGGAAAACCAGTTCTTGCATAATGCCGATACGCTGGACGAAGACTGGCCGACCCAAGAGCCGACCAACTTTGATGGGGTCCTTATGAACCCACCCTACTCAGCTAAGTGGTCCGCAAGTTCCGGCTTCCTCCAAGATCCTCGCTTCTCCCCATTTGGCAAGCTAGCACCTCAGTCCAAGGCTGACTTTGCCTTTCTCTTGCACGGTTACTATCACTTGAAACAAGATAATGGTGTGATGGCCATCGTCCTCCCTCACGGGGTCCTTTTCCGTGGCAATGCTGAAGGAACCATTCGCAAGGCCTTGCTAGAAGAAGGGGCCATTGATACCGTGATCGGTCTTCCTGCCAATATCTTCTTTAATACCAGCATCCCAACGACAGTCATCATTCTCAAAAAGAACCGGACCAATCGGGACGTTTACTTTATTGATGCCTCTAAGGAATTTGACAAGGGCAAGAACCAGAATATCATGACGGATGCCCATATCGAGAAGATCCTCCAGGCCTATAAGAGCAGAGAGGACATGGATAAGTTTGCCCATCTGGCTAGCTTTGAGGAGATCGTCGAGAATGACTTCAACCTCAATATCCCACGCTATGTGGATACCTTTGAGGAAGAAGAAGTAGAGCCACTGACAGATATCGTGGCCAAGATCAACCAAACCAACGCGACTATTGAGACTCAGACAGCCTCTCTTCTAGACATGCTCAGCCAGCTTCATGGAACAACGCCAGAAGCCGATGCCGAACTCAAGAAATTTGTCGAGGAGTTTAAGGGGTAAGGTATGAGGAGATGGTAGTAGGGAAAGAATATTCCTTTCGATATTCCCAATTTTTTTCGAATTATAGAAGTAGAGGGACCTTCCCTCTATTTTTTATCGAAAAGGAGCAGGGATGCAAAAGAGACACTCGCATGTATCGCCGACCTTGGATATCATGGCCAAGAAAATTTTTAGTTTGCCGGAGGTGACGGCAGCATTTATTCGGGACATTTTGGAGCTAGATGTAGCGGACGCTCAGATTGTGGAAGGAAGCCAGCCCTACAGCATGGCCTATGAGGAGGATGACTTGTTCTCCACTGCGGTGGATGTGAGGGCCAAGCTCCATGACGGGACCGAGGTGATCATCGAGATCCAGATTCGCAAGCAGCAGTATTTCTTGAATCGGTTCCATTACTATTTGGCCAATCAGCTGGTGGAAAATGTGCAAAAACTGCGCCAGCAAGGTCAGACACATAAGATGTACGAGCAGATGGAGCCTGTCTATGGGATTGCAATTTTGGAGAAGTCGCTCTTACTGGACGAAGAGGCCACCATCAATAAATACTGGCTGATCAATAGCCGGTCCGGCATGCAACTCAAGGCTTATTATAAAAATGGTAAGCACCAAAATCTTCTGCAGGTTGCCTTTTTAGAGCTAGACAAGTATAATAAAGATGAGAAACTGACAGATGCAGGCAGACAGTGGCTGGAATTTTTTGGGAATCTTCCCTTTACAAAAGCTCCCAGTCAGGCTGTAGCCCACGCGGATTCATTACTGGATTCATCTAGCTGGACCAAGGAGGAGAAGACCATGATAGACGAACGTATTCGTATTCAAGAAAATTATGATATGACCCTGGAGACGGCTATAGACGAAGCACGTGAAGAAGGTCTAGTACAAGGTCGTAAACAGTTGGTATGCGAGATGATCTCACGAGGAATGACACCTGATCTGATATCAGAGATGACAGGTTTGTCGCTTGAAGAGATTGAGACTCTTCTTTCCTGAGTCGTTAAAAGAGGCAGTGCCTCTTTTCTTTTTTGAAAAAACTTGAAAATTTTCCCATTTTTTCAATCCGCCTTTCTAGAATTGTGGTAGAATAGAGTCAACAAAGAGTTATCCTCACCAACAGTGTGATCGATACTAGAAAAGAGGATTCTGATGACAAGAAAAATTGGTATTATTGGTTTGGGGCATGTGGGTGCGACCTTGGCCCACAGCATGATTTTGAAACACACCTGTGATCACTTGGTCTTGATTGATACCAATGAGAAAAAGGTCAAGGCAGATGCCTTGGATTTCTGTGATACAGTTGCCAATACGGGGTATCCGGTGCATATCACGGTCAATGATTACGCAGCTTTAGAAGATGCGGATGTCGTGGTGTCGACTCTTGGAAATATCGAGTTGCAGGCTAATAACACTGATGACCGTTTTGCGGAGCTTCCTTTTACTAGCAAGCAAGTAGTGCAAGTGGCGCGTGATTTGAAGGCTTCTGGTTTTAGTGGGGTCTTATTGGTAGTGACCAATCCGGTCGATGCCGTCACTCAACTCTATCAACAATATACCGGCCTTCCAAAAGAGCAGGTGATTGGGACAGGGACGTTACTGGATACAGCTCGGATGAAGCGTGCAGTCGCTGATCGTTTGCAGGTATCTCCTGCCAGTGTATCAGGCTACAACCTCGGTGAGCATGGAAATTCTCAATTTGTCGCTTGGAGTCAGGTTCGTGTTAAGGGACATGCTATTACCGATCTCTTCTCTCAAGAAGAGCTTGACGCCATCAACTACGAGTCCTTGCGCGGTGGCCACACGGTTTTCTTTGGCAAATTCTATACCAATTTTGGGATTGCAACAGCAGCCCAACGCTTGGCAGAAGCTGTGATCAATGATAGCCATGAGGAAATGCCAGTGTCTAACTATCGTCCAGAATATGGAACCTATCTTGGCTACCCAGCAATTGTAGGTCGAAAAGGAATTCTTGAACGATTGGATTTGCATTTGACAGAAGAAGAAAAAGAAAAATTGCTCCATTCAGCTGAAACTATCAAAGAAAATACACGAAAAGGATTAGAGCATGCATAAAAGCAAAGAGAGTGGGACAGAAATCGGTAATTCGTTAGAATTTGATTTCGTCGTCCCACCTCCGCACAGTTGAGTAGGGCTGTAAAAGCTGATGAAATCAGCGTAGTAGAGCCCACTCAACCACTGCGTCTTGCTCGACAATCCAAAAATAATTGAGAGGCTAGGACTTTTGTCCCAGCCTCTTTTTCTGCAATTTTTTCGAATGGTATAAGTGAGGGGACTCCCTACACGAAATCATTGGAGGTTGCTATGAAGAAACGACACGAGTATGTATCGCCCACCTTGGATTTAATGGCGAAAAAGATTTTTAGTCTGCCGGATGTGACAGCCAAATTCATCCGCGAAGTCTTGGATCTGCCAGTAGAGTCCGTTGAGATTTTAGAAGGAGACCAGATCCATGAGCAGGGGTTTTTAGGAGATCTTCCTTTTGAAACATCTGTTGATGTGAGAGCAAGACTAGATAGTGGGCTTGAAGTCATCATTGAGATTCAAGTTTTGAAGCAAGAGTATTTCTTGAATCGTTTCCACTATTATTTAGCCAATCAACTGGTAGAAAATGTCCAACGCAAGCGAAAGAAAGGGGCGACCCATTCTATGTACCAGGAGCTGGAGCCGGTCTATGGGATCGCTATCCTGGAGCGAAGTATTTTTCCTCATTTAGATTCACCTGTCAATGTCTATGAAATGCGCCATACAGTAGATGGGACACCTCTTTATAGCTCTCGAAAGGATGGAGTAGCGCACAATATGTTAAAGGTTGCCTTTTTAGAGTTGGATAAGTATAATGAAAGTAGAGATACGGAGTTGAATGCTCACTGGAGACAATGGCTTGAATTTTTTGGCAATCGCCCATTCAGTCATCAACCAGATCAAGTGATCGAGCAGGCAGAATCACTCCTGATCCCATCAAATTGGACAAGGGAGGAAAAAGAAATGATTGATGAACGGATTCGTATCAGAGAAAATTGGGAAATGAGCATGGATACCTTTCGGAAAGAACAACTGGAAGCCGGTTTTCAGAAAGGGTTGAAAAAAGGTCCTGAACAGGGACTCGAACAGGGACTCGAACAAGGTCTTGAACAAGGTCTTGAACAAGGTCTTGAACAAGGTTTAGAACAAGGTCTCGAGCGTGGTCTTGAACAGGGATTGGAACAAGGCAGACAAGAAGGCATGGAGTTAGGAGTTCAAGCTGGTCAGCAGTCTCTGATTCAGAAACTGGCTTTGAAGGGGATGAGTATCGAGATGATTGCTGAAATGACGGATTTATCCAGCGAATCCATCAAAAAAATGTTGGCTACGGATTCGTCTGACGAGGAGTAGTAGCGTGAACAGAATTTTGGGAACAATGAAACTTCGAGAATTACCTTGCTGAGAAAAAAGTAGTTCTAAAATGGATTGTAAAGATCGTCAGGAGTTCGTTATTTTTGGATCTTGATCCTCTACAGATTTATACGGTTATGATTTATTGAAGGTTGGAAACTTTTATCCAACCTTTTTTTCTCACTCCTCTTGCTCCTCACCTAGTGAACTGGAATAGAAGTTTAAAAATACGAGTTGTAATCCTTGACATTACATTGTGATCTTGTATAATAGCTATTGTAATAAATAATCTTACAACAGAAAGAGGAAGCAACTATGAAAAACATTTTATTTATTGTCGGATCCCTTCGTCAAGGATCTTTTAACCACCAAATGGCTAAGAAAGCAGAAAGCCTTCTTGAAGGAAAAGCAACAGTGACTTACTTGGACTACAAAGACATCCCAATGATGAACCAAGATTTGGAAACGCCAACCTTACCAGCAGTGCAAGCAGCGCGTGATGCAGTCCTTGCTGCGGATGCCATCTGGATCTTCTCGCCAGTCTATAACTTTGCTATTCCAGGTGTAGTGAAAAACCTGATCGACTGGCTTAGCCGTGCCCTTGACCTGTCAGAAACTCGTGGTCCATCTGCCCTTCAAGACAAGATCGTAACGGTTTCTTCAGTTGCCAATGCTGGACACGAACCAATGTTTGCGGCATACCAAGCGCTTTTGCCATTCGTTCGAACTCAAGTAGTTGGAGAGTTCACTGGAACAACCGTAAACCCAGAAGCCTGGGGAACAGGTGAATTAATCTTGACGGACGAAGCAGTGGAAGGACTGAAAAAACAAGCACAAGATCTATTAGAAGCATAAGAAAAAGCTGAGACAGAAGTCTCAGCTTTTTAGATACTAAAGAGTTGCCCGAAGAAGTAGGTCACACCCATGGTGAGAAGTCCAATGATGAGGTTGCGAAGCATGGCTTGCTTGGTTGGTGCTTTTCCCAGTTTCGCACTGGTATAGCCAGTGAAGATTAAGGATAGTCCAACAACGAAGACCGTCACCGGAATGCGATAGGCAGTTGGAAAGAGAATGATCGAGAGCATTGGAGGAAGGGAACCAACAGAAAAAGCAAGGAAGCTAGATGCAGCAGCATGCCAAGGATTGGTAAACTCCTCGTATTCGATACCATATTTCTCTTCGACCAGGGCTTTGAGGGGATATTTCAGAAAGGCCCGTTCTGTCAAAATCTTTGCGGAAGTTTCGCATTCTCCATTTTGAAGATAAGCATGGTAGAGAGATTCTCTCGCTAACTTTGGATCGCGATCCAACAAGGCTTGTTCGCGGTTCACAGCGGCTTCTTCCGTGTCTTTTTGTGTGGAAACAGAGACATACTCACCGCCTGCCATCGAAAAGGCACCTGCCAGAATCGCCGATAAGCCAGATAGGAAAATGATCCAGATGTTTGGTGTGGCACTGGCCACCCCGATCACCACCCCAGCAATAGAAATGATTCCATCATTGGCCCCGAGAACAGCAGCTCTCAAGATATTCAATCGGTCGTTAAATGATTCATCTACTCCATGTTTTATTTCAGTCATACAATATCTCCTTTGTCTTATTTAGAATGATTATAAATAAAATACAAAAAGAAAGCAAGGATTTTAACTCAAATGATAAAAGTTCGACAATTTAATGAAATTTAAGTTATAATCTTTGACATTGCAAGCAAAAAAGAAAGAATAGGGCATACGCCTATTCTAGCAAGGTTTATTTAGCGGAAGTGGTCTTACCTTTCAAGATCCTGATGGCATTGTCACACGGGTCAGAAAAGGATAATAAAAAGGGAGTGGGAAAGAACTCCAACTAATTAAGAAGAGTTCGTTTTCCCACCCCCGCACAGTTGATTAGGTCATCTTTGGAGCTTAATCAAGCGAACAAATACTTAGGAAACTTGCTTCGCAAGTCCTATCTACTACCTCAAAGCAGTACTTTGAGCAATCGACCACTGCGTCATACAGTTATTTCTATCAAATATCGAAGGCTGGAGAGTTTATTCCCAGCTCCTTTTTAATGAGATAAATTAGTTCGTTTCATTTTCTTTTCCCACAACCCAAAATAAGAGAAGGAGTTGGAAGATGCCCAAGGCAAATAAAACCATAAAACCGTTGCGGCTTCCTTTAGCAGTGGCTTGGGTGAAGTCCATCTTTTGATTAGCTTGGCTCATGGCAACAATCAGCGAAGCCAGGGTTGTTCCGACAGCGCCTGCAAATTGTTGCAGGGTGTTAAAGATCGCGTTCGCATCGGGTTGCTCTTCCAGAGAGAGTTGTTTTTGTCCGTTGGTCATGATATTGCCAAAGGCAAGCCCCATACCGGTCATGAAGATCATGTAAAAGATGAGAATCAAGCCATTTGTCAGCTTCAGAGCAAAAAGGGTGAAGTGGAAATGGGCTAGAAGGATTAAAGCAGCTCCAAGGAGAATCGGTTTGCGAGCGCCCAACTTATCTAGAATGAGACCAGAGAAGGGAGCAAAACCTGCTCCAATGATGGCTCCTGGAAGCAACATCAAGGCTGCAAGCGTGGTGCTCGAGTGGTTGACCAATTGGACATAATTGGGCAAGAGGAAACTCATGGCCAGAGAGCCTAATTGGAAGGTGAAAAAGGCAAGAACATGGCCAGTGAGGAGATGGTTCTTTAAGATGGCAAGGTTGATAATGGGAGTCTCTAAGCGATTAGACCGCCAGACCAAAAGGACCAGTCCCAAGGTTCCGATCACCAGCCAACCAAGCACAGAAAAACTGAAGAAAGCATGATCAGAGAGCCCGTGAATACCTAGAATCAACCCTAAAAATGAAGCAATAATGGCGAGAAGGCTCATGATATCAAGCGTTTCTCGCTTGACTGTACTGATTTGTTCAATAGAGCGAAGTCCTGCAACCAGTGAAGCCAAAAGGATCGGGAATTGAACCAAAAAGATGGACCGCCAACCGAAGTTAGCAGTCAAGAGACCACCGACAGTAGGCCCAATGGCGGGAGCGATGGCTGTAATCAGGGTACCCACTCCCATCATGAGACCGATCTTGCGTTTTGGGACCTGCTCTAAAATGATATTAAACATCAGAGGAAGGGCAAAACCGACCCCCATTCCTTGGACCAATCGCCCCAGAACCACAAAGCCAAAACTTGGAGCTAGGAAGTCAATGAGAACACCTAAAACAGATAGGAGATTTCCAACTAAAAAGATGGACTTCATTTTAAAAGAGCGCTTGAGGTAGGCAGATAGGGGGACTACACAGGCAACCACTAGAAGATAGATGGTGGTGACCCACTGGACGGTTGCGGTATTGATCTCAAATTCCTTCATCAATATTGGGAAGGTGATATTCATAGCAGTTTCTCCAGCCACCCCGCAAAAGGAAAGGATCCCTGTTGCAAAAATAGCATAGAGGACCTTGGCTGAAATTTTTTCTTGTGACATCGGTGTCTGATTCCTCCTAAATCTTCCTATAGACATGGACTATGGTATAAAAAATATGGTAACGATCTGATTTTCCGTCAGCTCCAATCGCTAGGAGCATAGCATGACCAACGGTAACCTGATCCATCGTTTTGTTAGCTAACAAATAGTATAGAGGAAATGAAGACCCCTGTCAAAGAGTTTTTGAAAAGTTTTGAAAATATTAACAGCATTCTCAAATGATGACGTCTTTCCAAACGAAAGGAAAGGCTCGCCAGTATGGTATAATAATAGAAAAGTAAACAATGTGAATAAGTCAATCAACTCGAACAGGAGGCCCCATGACCAAGTATTTAGTCCAGAAGTTTTTCTGGTTACGAGAAAAAAGTTTGATTCAAATTTCCCAGAAAACCCTGGTTTCCTTATTTCCTTTTTTCCTATTTTCTGGAATCATTCGGGTGATCGCTCTATCGGTCTTCTCCGATCGAGGCTATATCCATCAGCTCTTTTCGATGGATAGCTGGTTGCCATGGGATCAGGCCATTAGTCAAGTCCTCATTAATTTTTCCAATTTTTTAGGAGGTCTAGCTGGGCCTTTAGCGACCTACTTCGCTGGAAAATACACAGCTGGGCATTACGGTCGAAGTACGGGGACAGCCGGCGTGACTGCTCTTTTGGTCAGCTTGATTGTAGGGTCTCAGGAATTGTTGGTGGGACCACTCCATGATGGGCAACTGACACGCATTAACTTACCTGCGACGACCAATATCCTCTTAGCCATTGTTTTAGGCTATCTTATCGGACAGATCTTTCGGCTATCTAAAGCCAGTGACGATCAGATTGTGGACAAAGACTTCATCTATCAACCCAAGACGGTGCGTCCCATTTTCTTATCCTTAGTTCTAGGGGTCAGCCTAAATCTTCTTTTGGTTCTTGGGAACCAATTTAATATTTTTCAGACTATCCGACAGTTCTTGGCTTCTCTCACGGTAAGCAGTCATTATCTTTTGTCCACCTTTGTCATGGGACTATTTAGTGGGCTATCTGCTTGGTTTGGAAATAGTCAAGCCTTTGCCTTGAACTCAATTGCGGATGATAACTTTGCTTTGGAAAATCTCACCTACGCTGTGACCCATCATACAACGACAGGCATTCCTCATCTCTATACCTTGACCAATTTGTACCGCAGTTTTGGTCTGGTTGCTGGTGTCGGCGCTGTCCTAGCGCTTTTGGTTGCAATCTTATTGGTTTCACGAAGTCAAAAGGACAAGAAAGTCAGCCTCCTCAGTCTGTTTCCAAGTCTCTTTAACAACGGAGCGTCTTTCATGGTAGGGATACCGGTCCTTCTCAACCTCCTATATGTGATTCCTTTCTTGTTGATCCCTTTGGTGAATATGGCGATAGCAGCTCTAGCTTTGTGCCTCAAACTGATGCCAGCAGCCGTCTATCCGGTGCCAGATGGGACTCCTAGCCTTCTTTATTCTTTTATTGGAACGGGAGGGAGTCTTAGAGCCTTAGCTGTCAGTATACTTTGTTTTGCCGTCGATGTGCTCTTTTATCTACCATTTGTCCGTATGGGAAATCGTATCCGAAAAGACTTAAAAGTGAAAGGAGAAAGCGATGAAGCCATCTAAAAAAACAACGATCGTCCTCACTTTGGTCAGTCTTTTCTTAATCGCTTTAGCCATTCCTTCTTATAGTTGGACTCGGACCAATGTTTCAAAAATCGAGAAATTTTATAATTCAAAATTGTCTCCCATCATCATGATCCCGGGAAGCTCAGCGACAGAGAACCGCTTTGATGGCTTGGTGACCAAGCTCAACCAAGACCGCCAAGGAACCAAACACAGCCTGCTCAAGGTCAAAGTTTGGAATGATGGGCATATCACCTATAGTGGAAGTATTGATGCCAAGGACAATGAGCCAGTAATTGTGGTTGGTTTTGAAAATAACAAAGATGGCTATAGCAACATTAAAAAGCAAGCCAAACTATTTAATCAAGCCTTCGAAGCCCTTCAAGAAAAATACAATTTTAATAATTTTAAGGGCTTGGGTCATTCCAACGGTGGCTTGATTTATACAGCCTTTATTGAAAATTATCTAGGGGATTATGATGTGGATCTCAAGACCCTTATGACGATTGGAACTCCCTACAATTTCACGGAGACCAATATCAAAAATAAATCTGAGATGTTGGCCGATTTTATCAATGGAAAAGAAGCTATCCCCACAACCCTCCATATGTATTCAGTAGCAGGGACCATCACCTATGATTCAGATGAGTTGGTCCCGGACGCCAGTGTTTCCGCTGGGAAATATATCTATCAAAACCAAGCAGCTAGCTATACGGAGATTACGGTGACGGGGGAAGATGCCCAGCACTCGGACCTTCCAACCAATGATGAGGTGGTTGCCTTGGTGAAAGAGCATATTGAAAGTCAAACGGATCAAAGAAAGAATCCGAATAAAGAAAACTAAGTGTGAAGAAGGGATTCCTTCCTCACTCTTTTTTTAGTATAATAAAGTTTAGTATGAAAATAAGGGAGACTAAAGGAGATCAGATGAAAAGAAAACAATGGGTGCAGTTAGGATTAATGGCTTCGAGTATGGTCATGTTAACAGGATGTTACCAAAGATACCAGCGCCAGTCCAGTCCTAAAAAAGAGGTTGCAACGAGCCAGACTTCAGCAAAAAAACAAGCGAAAAAAGCAGATAACAAACATTTATACCAGTCTGTTTTTTCAGACTACCAAAAGATTTTTGCCACTTCAAAAGAGTTAGATGCCATTTCCAAATTGAATGATGCATTAGCCAAAGAAGATCGGATGATTAATAGTTGGGTGATCGAGACCGTGATCAATCAGCCAGAAGCCGTTCGCTATGCCTTTAAGGACTTAAATAACGATGAGGTAGATGAGATGATCGTCGCCAATCAGCAGACCGATGGAAGTTACTTTGTGACGGGAGTCTACTACCTTAAGGACCAAAAACCGACTCTGATAGCCGAAGGTTTCGTCGCTGGACACGGTGGAGCGCGCAATGCGACAACCCTCTATAAGGGAGGAGAAGTCTTAGAAGTCAGCTGGATGTCAGGAACTGGCCGTGGGGTAGCTGTGCTCTCACGGATAGAAAAGGCACCTCAAGCTGCGACCAAAGTCCAGGAAGAAGAGGTCCAAGTACCTGGTTCAGATCTGAATAGCCTCTTTGGAAAATCGGATGAGGAAAAATTGGATCTCAAGAGTTTTGACTGGCAAACTTTTGACAGCACACCATCGGCGGGAAATAGCCAAAGCCAGGAAAAAACGCCTTGGAATGCTGAAAAATCAGCAAAATTAGCAGAATTTATGAAGACCTGGGGCGAAAAGATGGGCCAACCCAACTATCAAAAAGGCATCGCTGGCGGTGATGTAGGACCAGACAACCTCTATACTCTAGGGGAAAATAGTAAGATGGATGCCATTTATACAGATACTGGTCAAGGAAATGCAAAATACCGCATCGTGGAACGCTATAGCAATTGGGACAAGTATCCAGATGTGCATAGTTATTTCTTTGCCATTACAGATACAGGAGAAGGCATTGTCTTTCATTCTCCAACGACCAATGGAGGAAAGATGTATCTAAAACCAACGGACAACAAGGAACTTCAAGAAGAATTTACACAGTTGCTTCATCAATAAAAAGAAGAATAAACCAGAAAAGGAGTGTTTTTTTGGTTTTGTTTATTCAAAGAATGAATAAAGATACAATAAAAGAAATAATTTTTAGGATATAAAATATGTTAAAAACTAGTGATAATTGGCGGTGCATAAGTATTTGAAAACAGAAAATGTTTGACAATTAAAGGAAAATCATTTAAAATATATTCATTCTTTATTTATAGGAGAAAAAATATGAAAAAACTTCTTACAGCCGGTGTGGCTCTCTTGTCCGTTGCAACGTTAGCAGCTTGTTCTGGTAAAACTGCTTCAGAATCATCAAGCAAAGATGCAAAAGCTTCTTCTAGCAAAGTAGAAAAATCATCTACTTCAGAAAGCAAATCAAGCAGTTCATCAAAATCGTCTAAATCAGCAACCTCTTCTGTTGAAATTCCAGAAATTGTCTTGTTAACTGATGAAGAAATCGACAACGCCAAAACACTTGGTGATATGAAAACCATTTATGGAAAAATGATTGACAACTACACAAAATATGTCAAAGAGATTGGTGACAAGATCCCAGCATCTGGTAAAGATGCCTATAATAAGCAAGTAGATCCTGCGATCCAATCTATGGAGACTGCAAGAAAAACATTTAACGATACACTTTCAGCTGCAGGTTCTGATGATACAGTTGTTCCTGAACAAGCTCGTAGTCAATTCGCACAACAATTGAAAAATGCTCGCGATATTGCCCAAAAAGCTCTTGAAGGTGCTTATCAATCAATTGCACCATTGCTCTCTTCATCAGCTGAATAATCAATAAAAAAATAGGTTAGGACTTGAAGTCCCAGCCTATTTTTGCTTTCTTACAAAAATGTAAGAAATAAAGGGTAAAATGTAAGGTTATGTTATGGTGAAAGCCTTTCAGTTTTAGTACAATAGATTTGTAAAAATGGATTGAAGCTTTTATCGAGCTAGAAAGGAACAGACCATGACCCTACTAGACGTTCAACATATCAAAAAGATCTACAAAACCCGCTTTCAAGGAACGCAGGTCGAAGCCCTAAAAGATATTCACTTCACTGTTGAAAAGGGCGAATACGTCGCCATCATGGGGGAATCAGGATCCGGGAAATCCACCCTTCTCAACATCCTAGCCATGCTGGACCAGCCAACGGAAGGACGGGTCTACCTCAATGGCACCGACACCTCGACCATCAAAAACAAGGATGCGTCCAGTTTCCGTCGGGAAAAACTAGGCTTCGTCTTTCAAGATTTCAACCTGCTTGATACCTTGTCTGTCAAGGACAATATCCTTCTCCCTCTAGTCCTTTCTCGCAGACCAGTCAAGGAAATGATGAGCAAGGTGGAGAGCGTCAGTCGGGAGTTGGGCATTCACCAACTGCTTGAAAAATACCCTTACGAAATCTCTGGTGGGCAAAAACAACGGGTAGCCGTAGCACGGGCTATCATCACCTCGCCAGAAATCCTCCTGGCGGATGAGCCAACAGGGGCGTTGGATTCCAAGTCATCCGCTGCTCTGCTGGATGTCTTTGAAGATATCAATACCATGGGGCAAACCATTCTCATGGTGACCCACTCAACCGCAGCAGCAGCTCGGGCCAAGCGCGTGCTCTTTATCAAGGACGGGATTCTTTACAACCAGATCTTTCGTGGGGAAAAGACAGAGCGTCAGATGTTCCAAGAAATCTCAGATACTCTGACGGTCATGGCGGGAAAGGAGGATCCTGATGTTTAAATTAACAAGTAAATTAGCACTTTCCAACCTCAAACAAAATCGCAAGCTCTATTATCCTTTCGCTATAGCTGTCATTTTAACGACCATGATCCTTTATAGTTTTATCGCCTTGTCATTGACCCCTCATTTAGAGGATTCTTACGGAGGGGGATCGGCGAGAACTGTTCTTGGTTTTGGCAGTTTCGTCGTCCAGCTGGTCGTCATCATTTTGGTGGCTTATGCCAATGGCTACGTCATGAAAAATCGTTCCAAAGAACTGGGACTCTACAGTGTTCTGGGAATGGAGAAGAAGCATCTCCTCATCATGACCTTATGGGAATTGCTCTTCTTCTATGTTCTCACAGTTGGAGTAGGACTGGGTTTGGGACTCTTGTTTGATCGCTTGATTTTCGCCTTGCTTCTAAAATGTATGGGTTTACCAGTCGTCATTCAATCAACCTTCCAGATAGAGGCTGTTCTTAACACTTTACTTGGGTTAGCCTTAGCTTTTGGCCTCATTCTCTTGTTGAATTCTTTCCGCCTCTTGCGCTACAGTTCCCTCCACCTTATGCAGCAAAAGAAAGCAGGAGAGAAGAAGGGACGCTTCTTGCTGGTTCAAACTCTGTTAGGACTTGGGCTCTTAGGAATTGCGTTTTATATAGCGCTAACCGTTGAGCGGCCAGTTGCGGCTGTCCAAGGATTCTTTATTGCCGTCATCTTGGTCATTCTAGCGACTTATCTCTTATTCAACGCAGGCTCTATTACCTTCTTAAGATTTCTCAAAGGTCGGAAATCCTACTATTACAAGCCAGAGAATTTTATATCTGTCTCCAACTTAATAGCTCGGATGCGAAAAAATGCAGCGGGCCTTGCGACCATTAGTATTCTATCCACCATGGTCTTGGTCACCTTAACCGGGTCGCTCAATATCTTTATTGGAGGGCAGAATTACCTAGATACGGTTTACCCTTCTGATTACATGATTAGTGTGGGGCATATGCCTTCAGATGCTGAAACAGAATCGGTTATTGAGGATGTTCAAGCTCAAATTAAGAAAACAGCCGATGCGACACATCTATCAGATTATCAGGTGGCACAGACTACATACTGGTCGGCTGAAATTCGAAAGATTGATGGAAGGAGCTTAGAGGTGAATGACCAGTCCACTCCATCAACTGGTCAGGAGTTGAAGTCAGAAGGAACAGTCTACTTTTTTGATCAGGCGACTTATGAGCAACTGACCGGTCAAAAAGTTGAGCTTGGGGAAAATGAAATCCTAGCCTATGGGTATCAATATCCTGGAAAATTAGACGCACAATTAGAAATCAATGGGAAGACCTTCACGATTAAAGAAAAACTAAACTCCAATTTTATCCAAGGGAAACTCCCTCAATCCGACCTGTTTCAACACCAAATGGGCTTGTACCTGGTCCTCCCTGACTTGAACCAACTGGGACTAAAAGTTGATAAAAATTTGGAATTCTCTATTACTGCTAAAAATAAAGATAACCAAGATTTTATTTCTGGCTTGATCAAAGAGCTGTATTCGACAGACAAAATCAGTCAATATGGTGCGACTTATTTTGGTGGATTTGATCGATACAGTATAGAGAAAGATTGGCGTGAAACAGCAGGGACTCTTCTATTTATCGGGATTTTTCTATCGGCGATCTTTCTATTAGCTACAGTTCTCGTGATTTACTACAAGCAGATTTCAGAGGGTCATGAGGATCGAGATAATTTTGTGATCTTGCAACAAGTAGGATTGGACCAAAAGCAAACCGGCACCACCATTCGCAAACAGATACTCACTGTCTTTTTTCTTCCATTATTCTTCTCCTTCCTCTACCTAGGAGTAGCCTACAAGATGATCGCAAAAATCGTTGCTATCTTAGGAGCAACCAATGCGGGCTTGGTGCTTCAAACAACTCTTTCTATCTGCGCTGTCTTCTTCATCTCCTATGTCCTTGTCTTTCTTCTGACTTCTAGAAGTTATCGGAAGATTGTCGTGAGGTAGCGTTCGAGTCTATAAAAGATTAGAAATAAGATGAAACATACAACATTTTGTTAGCACAAAAAACACCGAGGATCAAATCCCCGGTGTTTTCTATCACGATTATTTCACGTGTTTTGCAAGTTCTTCTTGCGCTTTTTTGTTTGATTCTTCTTTTTCTTTCAACCAATTCTTATAAGCTTTTTCGTAATCAGCAGTTGTAACTGTCTTATCTTGAACTTTTTGGTATTTGAAGAAGCTTGATTCACCTTTAATACCAATTGCAGAATTTGCTGCTGAGAATGGCGTTACCTTCGTGATAGATGGAACTCCACCCTTAGAGTAGATTGGAAGTACCATTGCGTTTTCAGTCAACCAAGCTTGGGCAGCAGCGTATTTTTCATAACGCGCATTGGTATCCAATTTTTCAGCATTAGCAGCATCCAACAATTCTTTGTATTGGTTCAAACCAATTTTTTCGATGAGAGCTTGGTCTTTCTTAGGATCAAGTCCCATACCAGTCAAGGTTGAACCATCTGTTGGGTTCAAGATATCCAAGTAAGTAGATGGATCTTGGAAGTCAGGTCCCCAACCTGTGATATCCATATCAAAGTCTTTTTGATCTGGTGATTGGGCGAAGTAAGTAGCGTTGTCTGCATCGTCTGTAGACAATTTTTGTACATCGATCACGACATTGTCTTTACCAAGAGCTGTTTCAATAGAACTCTTCATAGAGTCTGCTTGTTGGACAAGAGCATTAGAAGATTGGTCTACGACATAGTCGATATGGATTGGGAATTGAACACCTTGTGATTGCAATTCAGATTTCGCTTTTTCAAGTTCCGCTTTGGCTTTATCCGCATTATGCAAGCTATCTTGCGCGTCAGCAAAGCTAACACCTTTCCACTCATCTCCTGTTGCGGCAAGTTTTTCTTCAACGAGCGTACCGAAGTCTTTTCCGTTGGCTTGCACAAATGTTGGTGGAACTAGAAGGGTACGTAGAGTTTTTGATGCTCCGTCTTTCCCGTTAACTTGAGCGCTGTAGGAAGTTCTGTCTAAAGCAAAGTTCAAGGCTTGACGGAAATTCTTGTTTTGAAGAGCTGTCTTAGTACTGTTCTTTTGCTCATCAGACGTCTTCTTCGTATGACCGTAGTTTTGACGGTTAACGTTGAAGTAAGCGTAGTAAACAGTAGAATCTTGAGGTGTATAAACGATGTTATCCTTGAATTTCTTCTCAATTGTGCTGTAAGTTGAGCTTGTTGGGAAGAGACGAGCAGTAGATAGGTTCCCATCTGAGAAGTTACGAGCAAGATAGTCTTGGTCAGATCCATCGAAGTAAGTCAATTTAACCGTATCGATGTGAACATTTTTCTTGTCGTAGTAATCAGGGTTTTTATCCAACTCGATTTGTGATTTTGAAGTGAAGGATTTCAAAATGTATGGACCATTGTAGAGGATACCATTTGGTTTCACGCTACCAAAGTCTTTCCCAGCTGATTCCAAGAATTTTTCATTAACTGGCATCATGGTAGCAGTCGTCAATTTAGAATTCCAGAAAGATTCTGGTTGGTTCAAAGTGTATTGAAGAGTGTGATCATCAACAGCTTTTACCCCAACAGTTGAGAAGTCTTTGGTTTTCCCGTTTACATAGTCATCCAAGCCTTTGACCGAGTTTTGAACCAAGTAAAGAGCATCCGATTTTTTATCTGCTACGTATTTTAGAGATGTCACGAAATCTTGTGCAGTGACGTCAGCGTATTCATTTCCTTCTGAATCATACCACTTCGCATCTTTTCGAAGCTTGTAAGTATAAGTCAGACCGTCTTTTGAAACGGACCAGTCCTCAGCAAGAGCAGGCACTAAGTTACCGTATTGATCGTTTTCAAACAAACCATCGACCAAGTTGGTTGTAATGTCGCTTGTAGTTGAACGATTTGAAGTCAAATAGTTCAAGGAATCAGGGTCTGTACCATACACGTAGTTGTAAGTAGTCCCTTTTGACGCATTAGAAGATGAGCCACATGCAGCAAGGAAAAGCGTTGAAGCCGCGGCGACACCTGCTAAAAGAGCAAGCTTCGATTTTTTCATATTCGTGTCTCCTTTTGAATAATTTTAATTATTATACTCCAATCAATCTACAAAATAAAGTGTTTTTTGAACTTTTTTTGTATATTTACACACCACTATACAGTAAAACCCTTGATTTTAAGGGATTTTTAAGGAATAAAAATTTTTTTAAAAAATTACTATTATGCTTTACATACTAGTAAAGAAAGAGTATACTGATAGTGAGCAAACTAGTATGTAAAACAAACTAGTGAAAAATGTGAAGAAAGAGGTGAGAAGGATGAAAGAGTCCCAATTACTAAAGGGAGTCTTGGAGGGCTGTGTGCTGGAGATTATTTCCAAAAAGGCTATCTATGGCTATGAATTGATCCAAAGTCTCAAAGAGATGGGATTTGATAAGATTGTCGCTGGGACCATTTATCCCCTGCTTCAAAAATTAGAAAAACAAGGGGTCATTCATGGGGAAATGAGGCCGTCTCCAGATGGTCCTGATCGCAAGTATTTTTCACTCAGTGATGCTGGAAGAGAGCGCTTAGAGGAATTTTGGGACCAGTGGCAGGAGCTAGTCACAAAAGTAGAACGTATCAAGAAGGAGGGAGAAGAATGGTAGAAAGTTATACCGAAAAAATGTCAGATGAATTGATTCATCTAAACAAAGAGGATCAAGCCTATGTGAAAAAAATGGTGGCCTATATTGGGGCCAAATCCTATTTTTATGATGATGAAGCACTCGGTGAACAACTCTACAATATGGTTTGCGACCTGAAAGTTGCTGAAAAAGAAGGCATTCGGGCGGTGGATTATTTTGGAAAGGATCCACGGGCGATGGTGGATCAAGTTCTTTCAGACTTGCCTAAACGCTCTTTAGGATCTTATGTGGGACTCGTCTTCCTACTTGGAGTGATCTTGGTTGGCATGCGTTATTTAATGGATTTTACCTGGATGACGCCACTAAAAATCGAACCCTTGACCTATGTTGTCATTCTCCTCAATTTCTTGGTGTTCAGCCAGTTCATCACGTGGCTTTGGTCTAAACAGAGCTATGGTGAAATGAAGTGGTCTTGGGCTATGTTTATCAGTGTGATCAGCCTGATGGTATTTCTGAACATCGTACGACAATTTTCGATCTATTTTGGCCACATTGGGAGTCTCTTCTTATCAGATGGTTGGGCAATTGTTCTCGCTGTCCTAGTCTTACTTGGGTTTACGGTCATGGCTTTTAGAAGCAGGAATCGTCTGATGTCGAGTCTACTAGTCATGGGCCTGACTTTCCTAGTTACAGGATGCTGGATTCGTCTTGTGAATCAGGAAACTGCTCATTTAATAGGCTGGTTACTTCCTCTCATGGGACTAGTCCTGACCCTTATTGTATTTTGTCTCCAAAGAAAGAAGGAAGAAGCATGAAATCAGCAATGTATTTTGAAGAAACGCAGGCCTTGATGCAAACCTTTAGCCAGGAGGACCAAGCCTATTTCCAAGATCTCTGGGATTATTTCAATTTTGCAGGTTTCTTATATGAGGAGAAAGCCTTAAGAGAGCAGGTCTATAATCTAGCGCTAGATTTTTCGCAAGCAGGAGCGGATGGCTTAACGGCCAAGGACTATTTTGGTCTCGATCCAAAGGGAATGGCAGACCAAATCATCGAAAATATGCCCAAAGAATCGACGCGGTCTGTTTTGAAATATGGGGCTATCTTTTCAGGTATTGTGATATTTTATCGCCTCTTAAGTGATTTTGCTTCTCAAGCGGTCCTTGTGCTCAAGCCACTAGTCTATTTGACAGACATCATTTTGGGACTCCTAGCTGTTGGGATCATCTTCTATCTCCTTCGTCGTCTCATTTTTGCGGAGGAAAAAACGAAAAAAGCAATTTATGTAGCATTTGTTCTAGTTCTAGGATTCTATTTTGTCGGTGAGATAGTGGGAGTCCGCTTCTTGCCAGCTCTTGCTTGGTTTGTAGTCCCTAGTCCTTGGGATACTCTTCTCATGACAGGGGCTAGCGGGGCTCTCATTCTTTGGCAATGGAAAGAAGAGTTTGGACGAGCTTTCATCTTTCCTATCGTCGCCTTTTTAGTGGTTGGATTCTTACATCGCTGGACCTTGGCACAAGGAGTTCAGAATCTTGGTATGACGGTTCTTCTGCCCACAGTGATCATCGTCTTTGGGTTGGTTATTTATTATTGGTTTACGATTCGTGCTTTGAAAAAGAATAGGACGGAAAGTGATAAATAGTAAGAAAAGGGGGGGCTGGGACAAAAGTCCTAGCCTCTCAATTATTTTTGGATTGTCGAGCAAGACGC
>ERZ809296.1052-NODE-1052-length-35453-cov-10.983587_pt1 | contig 35453 bp, 54 predicted proteins | sample MGYA00520511_ERZ809296 | MGnify/ENA primary metagenome ERZ809296 (study PRJEB31576, sample SAMEA3212662) | Homo sapiens | biome: human-gut; feature: human gut; material: fecal | place: Sweden | collected 2012 ...
AGTCTCTATGTCTATCTTTTTGAATTGAATTTGCGCAACTTATTATACGTCATCTTATTCCCCACCGTCAGCATCCAGCTGGCGGTATTTTTTTATGCCTAACGTCTTTGGTAAAAATGGCTGTTTTTACCAAGTTCTTTCTTACTTCTTCAGCACTTCCAGCCCCATCGGCACGCCTACCATGTCAGCAAGGCGGTGGATGGAGGTTTCCGGGTACTGCTGCAGCAGCTCATCCGGCAGGAGCAGTTCCACGGCGAAGGTGTTGGCCTGCCGTTCTATTTTCTCTATGCTGAAAAGGGTATGGGCTTTGAGGAATGGCGTCGATACGCCTTTATGTAAAACACTGTGTCCAAGCTCATGGGCGCAGGTGTATGATTGCAATTCTTCGGATATGTTCTGGTTAATGATGATAAACTTGGAACGCTTATATGTAGTGTAGTAGCCCCATGTGCTGCCAAGCTCTGCGTACATGACGATGATGTTCAGCAGCTGCGCCAGCTCATAGGGGTTATTTGTTTTGTGCTTATGTGTAAGCTGCTTCACAGCAGCCTTGATATCCATGATATTATTCCTCTTCGTGGCGATATTTTTTAGGAGTGTATTTTTCTTTGGCGATTTTCTTTGCCAGTCGCATAGTAGCCTGCAGGCTTGCTTTCAGGAGTTCTCTGTCTTCATCATCTTCAACGGTACCGCCCATGGCAGCCATTGCGTTTTTGCTGTCGAGGTCGGCAAGCATTTTTTCGAGGTCGGCGGCGATTTGGCGTTCGTCGCGTGGGGTGAGGGGGACGGATTGGCTCTGCAAACCATTATCTTCAATAATATTACTTTTTTGTATGCCAAAATGGTCAGCTATTTTTTGAATAGCTCCCATGCGTGGCTCTTTTATGCCTTGTTCCCATGTTGATACAGCTTTATCACTAACACCTGCAATTTGACCTAACTCTTTTTGCGATAATCCATATTGTTCGCGCAACAACTTAATATTTTCACTGATTCCCATGATGTTGCTCCCTTCTTATTTTATATCACTATCATATACTAAAAGTAGAAAAAAATCAACATGAAAACGAAAATAATCTACTTTTAGTAGTTGACACTCTACTAAAAGTAGATTATAATAGACTTGTAAATCAAACAAAGGAGGTGTTCCAAATGGGCTTATCTTTGAAGCAGATACGCCTTGTGAGAGAAAAAACACAGGACGAAATGGCTGAAAAGCTGGGCGTTCATGTCCAAACTTATCGCAAATTAGAGGAAAATCCTGATGAGGTAACTATTAAGCAAGCTAAAATTATCTCGGAATTTCTTGGCGTATCTTATGATGATATTTTTTTTGCCCAATAACTCTACTAAAAATAGAATAGAAAAAGAGGTGCAACATGAACAACTTACAGATTTTCGACAGTCCCGATTTCGGACAGATTCGCACCATTCAACAGAATGGAGAACCGTGGTTCGTTGGCAAGGACGTGGCTGACATTCTCGGTTATCAAAACGGTAGTCGAGATGTCAACCGCCATGTAGATGAAGATGACAGGCAAAACTACCAAAACGGTACTTTTGAAAGTAATCGTGGTTTGACCATCATCAACGAAAGCGGTCTTTACTCTCTCATCCTCTCCAGCAAGATGCCCAAAGCAAAGGAATTCAAGCGCTGGGTGACAAGCGAAGTCGTTCCGGCAATCAGAAAGACCGGCGGTTACATCGCAGGCAGTGAGAACATGACGGACGCAGAGATTATGGCGAAGGCTGTGCTGGTAGCTCAAAGCACTATCCGGCAGCGTGACCAGCGCATTAAGGAGCTGGAAAGCGATGTAGCAGCGGCGAAGCCGAAGGTGTTGTTTGCGGATGCGGTGAGCGCGTCGGACAGCACGATTCTGATTGGCGACCTTGCCAAGATTCTGAAGCAGAACGGCCATCCGATTGGTCAGAAGCGCTTGTTTAACTGGATGCGTGAGCAAGGCTACCTGATTAAGCGTGCCGGAGCGGATTACAACAGCCCGACGCAGAGAGCGATGGAAATGGGCTTGTTCAAGATTAAAGAAACGGCTATTTCCCACAGTGACGGCCATGTTAGCGTGAGCAAAACAACCAAGGTTACCGGCAAAGGCCAGAAGTACTTTATCAACAAGTTTTGCGGGGCGTGATGGTGATGGAAGATAAAAATATGACGACCTGCCCGCATTGTGGAAAAGTCGTCAAAAAAGGAAACTTCTGCAGTAAATGTGGCAAGAAGCTGTCTAAGATATGTGACTGCTGGCTGATGAAGCGCCCATATCATTGCAACTTTCAGAAGTGCCCTGATATGTCAGCCTTTACTTTACTGCTTCTGCATATTCAGCAAGATCAAAAGCGTAGGAAATACGTTTTTCTTGCACCAATCCTTGAAGCAATCAACAGCAAGGCCTTGAAGACCGTCAAGAAACTTAGCGTAGACCAGCGCAGCATAACGAGACTGGGGAGTTTCAACAATGATGTCTGGTATAAAATCTACTAACTGTATAACACGAAGAATACCAAGAAAAGAGGGTTCAATCATGGCAAGAACGATTAAAAAAGCTGCTCCGAAAGAGCGCAGAGAGATTCCGCGCAGAATGCTTTACCCAACTGGCGAAGCTGCATACCTGCTTTGCTGTTCCGCAGCATTCGTCAGAGAAGAGATGGACGCTGGCCGTCTGAAGTATGTTGTCCGTAACAGCCGCCGCTTTGTTCCGGCATTTGCAATTGACGATTATTTGCGTGAAATGTGTTCGGGAGAGTGATAGCATGAAAAAAATCTTAATCGCAATGCTCGCAGCCTGCTGCGTTTGGGCTGCATGGGATGCAACGCGTCCGGTTGATAATTATGTTGTCAAGGCTACGGCCGGCGAAGGGGATACCCTTTGGCACCTGGTGGGTGACACCATGCAGCGCGAAGGAGACCGTAGAGATATTCGCGAGGTTATCCACTACACCAAAAACATCTCTAATCTGAAGGGCGGACTTCAGCCGGGGGACATCGTGCTGATTCCCATTGAGGTGCGCAGATGAACGAAAGAGATTATGACGGCCTGACAATGGACTATTTCCAAAATCAGCTGCTTGCAAAAGGCATCACCAAAGAAATGTTTAACATGGATCAGTTTGCCGGACTTACCACCCGGGAGCTGCAGAACATCGTAAACAACGTAAGTTTAAAGGAGGCATAGCATGAAACTGTTTGATATAGACGAAAGACTGGCGGCCTGCGTCAAATTGGACGAAAGCCGCGTTGTAGATACCGAAAGCGGTGAAATCATCGACCTTGAAGCAATCGCTGCTCTGGAAATGGAGCGCGACAAGAAGATTGAGAACCTGGGCTGCTGGTATAAAAACCTGCTGGCGGACGCAGAAGCCTTGAAAGCGCAGAAGAACGCTTTCGCAGAACGTGAAAAGGCAGCTAAGGCCAAGGCGGAAAGCCTTAAAGGTTTTCTGGGCCGTTATCTGAACGGCAAAAAGTTTGAGACTGCGAAGGTGGCTATGAGCTTCCGCAAAAGCGAAGCAGTGGAGTTTGACGCAAAGTGCATAGGCGATGTTCCGGAAGAATTCCTGAAATTCAAAGATCCGGAGCTGGACAAGGTTGCAGTCAAAAAGGCTATCAAGGCCGGTGAAACTGTACCGGGCTGCGAGCTGGTAGCACGCCAGAACCTGCAGATTAAATAAGGCGGTCTATTATGGATAACATGAAATTTTATAGTCAGCTTGCTGCTCCGCCTGCCGAAGCCATCAAGCCTATCCAGGGCGGCAACTTAAAAGGCAAAAGCGACATTAATCCGCAATGGAAGATTGAAGCCATGACTTCGGTTTTCGGTCCGTGCGGTATTGGCTGGAAGTTTAACATCGCCGATGAAAAGACGTTCCAGTGCGGTGACGGACAGATTTTATTGTTCCTGACTGTTGCGCTTATGTATCACGATGGAGAAGGTTGGAGTGAACCGGTTTACGGCTGCGGCGGTGACTTCATCGTTGAGAAAAACAAAAACGGGCTTGTTCCTAATGACGAAGCCTATAAAATGTGCCTTACCGATGCGCTGGGCAACGCTATGAAGTGCATCGGCGTTGCGGCTGATGTGTATCGTGGCTTGTGGGACAGCAAGCATGGTGAAAGCCATAGAAGCGAGCCACAGGCTTCCCACCAGACGAAGGCTGCAGCGAAGCATACCGACAAGGTGAGCAGCTATCAGCTGGCGCAGCTGCAGACGATGGCAAAGCAGAAGGGCGTTGATGTGGCAGGCATCGCGCAAAGCCTGCAGCTCAATAACTTGCAGGATATAACGGCAGCACAATGGGCGCAATGCATGAACAGCCTAAGAAAGCGGGCGGACGCATGAGAAAAAGTATATTGCAGGACAGAAAAGAATGCTTCTGCTGCGGTACTACGTTGAACCTGGAACGCCACCATGTAATCCATGGTACGGCGGGGCGCAAGATAGCAGACCGCTTAGGTCTTACTATCTGGCTGTGCGCTGAGCATCATCGGGGGGCGTACAGCCCCCACCAGCGCCATGACGTAGACCTGCGCTATAAGCGGTTCGCACAATCGTGCTACATGGACCGGTACGGCACCCAAAGCGGTTATGCTTTGTGGATGGCGGAAGTCGGCAAGAACTATTTGTAAGGGGGTGAAGATTTGAAAAGTCAAGATTATTCTAAAATCAGAACCTATTACCACGGAGCTTTGAGCTACACTTACCGCTGCTCTTACTGCATGCACAGCAACGACGGCACGCCGGGAAAAATTTGCAAGGGATGCGGCAGAATTTTACTTGAAAAGAGCAACAAAGATGAAAGCACAGATTAAACATATAGCTGACGTGGCCTGTATGGGCTCTACAATAGAGTTTACGGTGGTGCTTGATAGTTTGTATAGGCAGGATGTTTTTGAAGTCCTGAACGCGATGCAGGGCGACAAGAAGCCATATACGATAACCATAGAACCTAAAAAAGAAAGAAGAAGTCTTAGGGCTAACAACTATTGTTGGGAATTGTGCCATAAGATTGGGGAAAAGATTAACGCACCGAAAACGGTAGTATATCAGAAAAATATACGTGAGGTTGGTAGTTTCACAACTTTAGAGATGCTTACTTCTTCCGTGCCGCAGTTTTCAACGCGGTGGGGTGGTAATGGCCTGGGCTGGTTGACAGATACTATTGACCAACATGGAGAATATACCAGTCTAATAGCATATTATGGCAGCAGCACCTATACAACAGCCGAGATGTCAAGACTGATAGACAGTGTTGTATCAGAGGCTAAAAGCGTGGGCGTTGAGACTTTACCGCCTTGGGAGCTGGATATAATCAAAGCGGCATGGAAAGGGAGCTGATAAAGTGGCGGACGTGAAATGGATAAAGATTGCTGTTGATATGTTTGACAACCGCAAGATTAAGCAGATTGGCAGCATGCCGGAGGGCGACAGCCTTCTGCTGATGTGGGTGCAACTGCTCTGCCTTGCCGGTAATGTCAACGATGGCGGCTTTATCTATCTGACAAAGGAAATCCCATATACGGACGAAATGCTGGCCACGCAGTTTAACAAGCCTATATCGACTGTAAGGCTTGCGCTGAAGACCTTTGAACAGTTCGGCATGATAGAAATCATCAACAACATGATTTTCCTGTCAAGCTGGGAGAAGTACCAGAGCACAGACAGGCTGGCAACGATAAGAGAAAAAGACAGGGAACGCAAGCGGAGAAAAAGGGAAGCTGAAAAGCTTTTGCCTCAAAATTCCATGGAATGTCCGCGGACGTCCATGGACGTTCCACGCCTAGATATAGAAGGAGATATAGATATAGATATAGATATAGATAAGAATAAGAGTATATCTAAAAAATCCCCCCGCCATAAACACGGCGAATATCAAAACGTGCTGCTGTCAGATGATGATCTGGAGAAGCTGAAGGCAGAGTTCCCTTCTGATTGGGACCAGCGTATACAGCGTTTGTCTGAATATATGGCTTCCAGTGGCAAGAGATATAAAAACCACCTTGCTACTATCCGTAATTGGGCAAGGCGCGACAAACCGGCTGCAAAGGCAGCTGCAAAGTCTGCGGGCGAGCAGGATATGACTGATTTGGACAAATATTTTTAGGAAGGTGATAATGTGGAAGGATTACAAGAAATCATAGCGACGTTGGAGCGGAAGACAGCAGCCAACGTGCCTAAAGACTCAGCTGACTATATAGAAAACGGCCTGCTGTATTGCGGTAAGTGCCATACGCCGAAAGAGTTCCGCGGCAGTTTCCTTGGCATGGTCAAGGTGGTGCCGTGCCTCTGCCGGTGCAGATCCAAAAAATTGGCGGCAGAAGAACAGCAGCGCAAAGCTGAAAAGCGGCAGGCGCGTATCAGGCAGCATCGCCGTGCTAGCTTTCTTGAAAGCGATATGCAGCATTGGAACTTTGCAGCTGATGATGGTGCGGACCCGCGCATAATGAGAGCTGCTAAAAACTACGTTGGCAACTTTACGCAGTTCCGGGAGCAGGGCAAAGGCCTGCTGCTGTATGGTGGCGTGGGAACCGGCAAGACTTTTGCTGCAGCCTGCATCGCCAATGCCCTGATAGATTCCGGCAGAACCTGCCTGATGACCAACTTTGCGCGGGTGCTGAATACCTTGTGGAGCATCGAGGAAAAGCAAGCCTATATCGACAGCTTCAATCAGTTCGACCTGCTGGTTCTGGATGATTTGGGAGCCGAACGCCGTAGCGAATACGCTCAGGAGCAGGTGTTCAACGTGATTGATGCACGTTACCGGGCTAAGCTGCCGATGATCATCACAACCAACCTGAGCATCGACGAAATCAAAAAGTCCGACAGCATCGGTAACAGCCGTATCTATGACAGAGTGCTGGAGATGTGCCATCCGGTAGAAGTAACCGGCAAGAGCCGTCGCCGCCAGAAGGTAGCAGCTGATTTCAGAAGCATGAATGAGCTTTTGGGGCTGTAGGGAGGCAGAAAAATGCGGAAAGATTGGAATTCATATGTCGGGCGTAAGTTTGACATGCTTACTGTTGCGGGGGTTATTGCTCCAGCGATGGCGCAAAAGATGCTGAATTTATCTTATAAGCAAACGCATTTCGTCTGCGTGTGTGAATGCGGTGCGGTAAGATATGCTGCTGCCGTAGCTGTTGAGCGTGGATATATAACCAGCTGCGGCAGCGATGAATGCAAAAACAAGATTAAGAAAAGCAAGCGTGCTGCTACCAGAGCAAAAGTAAAAATCGTCGATAAAAAGCCTTTGCTGCCGTTGCTGAAGCCTGAAGAAGAGTGGTCATACAAAGAGGAACGGCATATACCGGCGATTATTGAACGGCTGAAACCAAAGTGGTTCTGTAAACGCCCTGTTACAGATTGCGCTATTAACCAATTTTGTCATTTGTGCTGCAAAGAGTGCGACCGCAGCTGTCACCATGACGTATGCAGCAACTGTCCGGAGAAATGCGGAAACAGCAGATTGAGGTAGATATCATGGAGTGGAATGAAGAATTAGAGAAAAAACTGAAACGCCGTGGCGAAATCTGGAACGCGGAAAAACTTGCATCACGTCTTATATTAGACGGCCGCCGTGCTCTTGAACACTATACTGCAGATGAAATGCGTGCGAAATTTGAGCCTATAGCAAAGCAGTACAGAAAGAGCGGGCGTATGTGCCTGGCTTATGATGCCTTGATTATGTACTGCAAGGAGCAGGGCTATAAATGGGAGTGGTACCCACCTAGTCCATTGGGAGAGTATTGGTTCGTGCTGCCGAAAGAGGATTTATTTTAGGAGGTGAACAGATGAAACGTAAATGCCAAGTGTGCGGGCAGGAGAATGGCAGCTGTAACCGCTACTACTTCAGTCCTGCTGGCATTATCACCATCTGCCCTGCATGCCTTGCCTTCAGCTGCGACGACAAAGCAAAGATTGCAAGGCGGGCGCATAAAGCCGGCAGACTGGTAAAGGAAGAGGTGAGCAAGAAAAGATGGTAGGCAAATCACCCTGCAGAGGATGCGAAGTAAGAAGAATAGGCTGCCATGCTATCTGCAACGCATTTAGCGAATGGAAAACCGAGCAATACAAATTGCTGGAAGCTAAACGGCAGGCCAACTTGAAAAATTTAGCGACAGCCGGAACTGCCGCAAGACATGAGAAATGGATAAGGGGGCATAAATAATGACTGACAATGTAAACCATCCCAAGCACTACACCCAAGGCGGTGTTGAATGCATCGACGCGCTGGCGGCTGCCACGATTAATCTGCAAGGCCTTGATGCTGTTTGCACCGCTAATGCCATCAAGTATCTGTGGCGCTGGGGCCAGAAGAATGGCGTTGAGGACCTGAAAAAAGCCCGCTGGTATATCGATAAACTGGTTAAAGAAAATGAAGTCGTTGAGGATAAAACCCAAGCGGAGGAAAAACAGTTCTTTATGACGGCGGTACATTACAATCTGAATATGTGGCGTGATAGCGGTGATGTTGATTATCTGTATAAGGCCATCGCCTATATCAAAGCCCAAATTGGTGTAGAAGAAAAGGAGGCTTAGCCGGAGCTGATGATGGATATACAGTTTACTGAGTTAATCTACAATGCAGCAGGAACCATCTGCCTGGCGCTGGTCATTGTACTGGTGCTGCGTTTGGTGCTGAAAGGAGAGAATGAGAATGAATAGAATTATGCTGTTAGGCCGTTTGACCAAAGATCCAGAAATCAGATATACCCCTAGCGGTGCCTGCGTAGCACAGTTTACGCTGGCTGTTGACCGCCCCTACACTAAAGACGGCAGCCGTGAAGCGGACTTTATCCCTTGCGTAACGTGGGGAAAGACGTCAGAAACAATCGGCAACTACGTGCATAAGGGACAACGTCTGTTGGTGGAAGGTCGCCTGCAAATCCGCAGCTACGATGCCAAAGACGGAAGCAAGCGCTGGGTGACTGAAGTAATCGTCAACCATGCCGAATTCGTCGAGCGCAAGGAGCAGACATCACAGCAACCGGCGCCGCAGAGCATGGAAAGTTTCGGCCAGCAGGTGCCTTTTGACGAGGAAATTCCGTTTTAGGGGGTGTGCAGCATGGGAACCAGCTCAGGTGAAATTTGTGTATGGTGCGATAAAGAAAAGGCTGTATCGAGCATTTTCGACAACGGCCGACCCGTTTACTGCGAAAAATGCCAGCGTGAGCTGTTAAAAGAATTTGGCACGCCGGAAGCGTTGGCTGAATGGGAAAGGACGCACAAGCAGCAATGAAATACCATAACAAAAAAGTTGAATGTGATGGCATCATCTTTGACAGCGCCAAAGAGAAAAATTACTACTGTGAACTGAAAATACTGCGCATGGCAGGCGAGGTTATAGATTTTGAACGTCAGGTAACGTTCGAGCTGCAGCCTAAATTCAGACATGCCGGCAAAACCGAAAGAGCAATCAAGTATATTGCTGATTTTGTCATCAAGTATAAAGATGGGCGTACAGTAGTGGTTGACACTAAGGGCTTTAGAACAAAGGAATATCTGCTGAAGCGGAAAATGCTCCTGTATAAGTATCCGGATATGATTTTTGAAGAAGTCTGAGGAGGGGCAAAAACTTGATAACAAAATATGATCTGCGTAAATGTAAGTATTTAAAATTAGAGATGATTGATTTACAGGACCAAGTGAACGAACTGGTCAGCATGATGACATCGCCAAGAATTTCACAGCTAACAGGAATGCCTGGAGGTGGCAATGGCGGGCGTGACAATACAACCAACACTATTGCAAAGGTTGACGAATTGCGTAGTCTGTATAACGAAAAGTTTGATGCATTGGTAAGTTTGCAGCAGAAAATTGAAAAAGCAATCGAACCTTTATCTGCAGAGGACCAGATGATGCTGAGAATGCATTATTTCAGCAACTACACATGGGAGGAAGTGGCTGTACGTATGGGTATCAACTGGCGCAGCGTACACCGCCGCCATGCAGCCATCTTGGAAAGGCTGGCGCATGATGAAGAAGAAAAGAAAGAAACTGAACCTGAAAATCAATGACTGCTGTGGCAGGCAGCCTAGATGTGCATTGATGGAATAAAAAATCGTAAAAATATATGTTGTGACATTGTTTGACAGTATCCGCTGATGATATAATTATAATAAGCGGAGAAGAAAACAAGAGATGCAAGGGAGTGAAGCCCTGCTGCTGTAATGGCGGTGGGGCTTTTACTATGCCTTGGTAAGGGAGATGGCACAGTGATGACGAAAAATGAAATAGTTTTAACAATAGCTGCTGTGCTAGCCTTTGCCGGCGGTTTCGTTCTGCGCGGCGTTCTGCATACCTGCCCGGTGGCTGACACAAAAGTAGTTACCCAGGTCGAATACCGGGACAAGGTGAAAACGGAAATCGCTTATGTGCCTAAAGAAACTGTTATCTACAAGTCTGCTGATGGCAGCACTAAAAGCGAACCGGAAAAAACGGATATTGACGTGAAGCTCAACAAGCCGGTGCTGAATGTTAAGGTTAATGACAAGGCCTTCGTTGTAGCCAAAGCAGAGAATGAACAGTACCTGTTTGACAAGAATAAACTGACGCTGACGCAGACTAGCAGCACGGATATTAATATAAAGATACCGGTAGTTGATAAAACGCGGCGCTGGGGCATTGGTGCTGGTGTTCCTAAAGATGGCGCGGTAGGTGTTATTAACTTCCCGCTGAAAGGCAATGCTGGTGGTTGGGTAGCCGGCAGAGCTGATAACGTCATGGGTGGCGTTATGGTAAGATTTTAAAGATACCCGGGTGCAGGGGCAAGGTTCCCGAATGGGAGTAGATGCAAGTTGCGAATAGGACATTGCAAATATTCGTAGCGCAGCTGTGCAGCTGGCGTCAAGAATCCCTTTCCCCCCTGCTTTTATATGCGTAGGTGAGCCGAGTAGCGAAGGCAGCGGACTGTAAATCCGTGACGTAAGATACAACGCTGGTGCAATTCCAGCCCTACGCACCAATAAGAATAACGAAAAGCCTGCGGGCGAAGTAGTGAGGGGCAGAAGCTGCGGTGACTGCCTTTATATATTTTCTGCCTTTGCCGGGCGTGGGTTTTTGTAAATTTTTACCACGCCGGAATAGAACACCTTCTTTCCGGACGCAAGGACACCGCACTGCAATGCGGCGCGTCCGGCAAGGGTAGAAGAATTTGAGGTATATCATGGAGCACAGTAAAAAGTATAGGCTGATGGCTAATAAGCTGATACGCACGTTGCCGGAGTTTGCGGATATAAAGGCTGCTAAGGTAAAAATAGCCTACTTATCCAGCCTGGAAGAAAAGAAGCGCAATAAGCGGATAATATTTGCTGACTGCAACTTAGTGAGCGAACGCTACAGCTGGTGCTGTCCCTATGATTTTTTTATTGTGGTTTATGAGCCGAATGTAGTTGGCTTTAGCGAAAAGCAGTTAGAAACATTGCTTAGGCATGAGCTGCATCATGTTGGCATTGACTTTGAGAAAGACGAAACAGGCTTCTACGTTGTGCCGCATGATGTGGAAGAATTTTGGGATATTATTGATGATGTGGGATTAAGGTGGTGTGAGATGAATGCCTACAAAGAAACAACTGGCTAACTTGAAACGATTAAGCTCGAGTGAAGCCCGAGAACAAGGCAGAAAAGGCGGGCAGGCATCCGGTGAAGCACGCCGCCGCTTGAAGTCGTTCCGTGAGCTGGACGCTGATTTCACGACCGACGATGAGCGCAAGGAGATGCTGGACGCGCTGAAGCTGAAGGCTAAGCGTGGCAACATCAAGGCTTTTGAAATTTATCGCGATACTGTAGGCCTGAAGCCTAAAGAAAACGTGGAAATCTCCGGTGAGCTTGCCAATCCGTTCGCAGTGCTGACGGATGCAGAACTGAAAAAGCTGGCTGGTATGGATGGATAAGCAGCTTATAACATTGGGAGCAAAGATAGAACTTGCAAGACGCAGGTTCTTTTTTTACGCCCAGCTGAAGAACCCGGACTTCTACCGAAGCGACCGCAAGTACCTGCAGGAGCTGTGCGATACCTTGCAATGGTTCTTGACCTCAGACAAGAAGATACTTGTGCTGAACATGCCTCCGCGTCATGGCAAAAGCTACACGGCCAGCAATTTCGTGGAATGGGCGCTAGGCAGGGATAACACCTTGCAGGTCATGATTGGCTCTTATAATGAAACACTGTCGACGCGCTTCAGTAAGAACGTGCGTGACAGCATCAGTGAGGCTAAGGCGGATATTTATAAGCCGGTCTATAGTGATGTATTCCCCGCCACCAAAATTAAGCGTGGCGACGGCGCTATGAACCTGTGGAGCCTTGAAGGGCAGCAGACAAGTTACCTTGCTACATCGCCAACCGGTACGGCAACAGGCTTCGGCTGCAGGCTGATGATCATAGACGATTTAATCAAGAACGCGGAAGAAGCCTATAACGAAAATGTTAAGGAAAAGCATTGGGACTGGTTCACCAATACCATGCTGTCACGTGGCGAGGGCAATTATAAAATCATCGTCATTATGACGCGTTGGGCTAGTGATGATTTGGCAGGCAAGGTGCTGGAATATTATCCGGCAGAAAAAATCGTGCATATCAACATGAAGGCAGTGCAGGATGACGGCAGCATGCTGTGTGATGGCGTGCTGGATGCTGAAAGCTGCATGGAGAAGAAGCAACTCATGGGGCTTGATATATGGAGTGCCAACTACCAGCAGGAGCCGATAGACATCAAGGGCAGGCTGTACAGTAGCTTCAAGACCTATGACGGCGCGCTGCCTGCCTTCAAGCAGATTCGTGCTTATACTGATACGGCTGATACAGGTGCCGATTACCTTTGCTGCATTATTTATGGGCGCACCTTTGCGGATGAAGCGTATGTGCTTGACGTTTTATACACGAAAGAGCCTATGGAAGTAACTGAACCGGCAACGGCGAGGGCTCTGGAACGCAACAGCACGAATGTGGCACGCTTCGAAAGCAACAATGGCGGGCGTGGATTCGCCAGGAACGTGAAGAAGCCGCTGCATAGCAACCATACAACCATTGAAACCTTTACGCAGCACAAGAACAAGGCTGCAAGAATCTTGTCTAATGCTACGTGGTGTATGGAGCATATTTATTTCCCAAGCGATTGGAAGAACCGCTGGCCGGAGTTTTATGCAGCACTGAGCAAGTACCAGAAGGAAGGCAAGAACACACACGATGATGCTCCGGATGCTTTGACCGGCGTGTGTGAGGACATCGTGGAGGTGGCAAGGCCTAAACCGATGCGTGTCAACTATTAGAGAGGTGAAAAAATGCGTAATGATAAACATGGATTATACAAAATGCTGGAAGATGGCTATGAAGGCTGCGGAGGCTTTCTTGACGGCAGCTATTTAACCCAGCACCCGCGTGAGGATGCAGGAAAGTACGGCATGAGGCGCGAGCTGGCGTACTACCTTAACTATCTGGCACCCTGCGTTAATGCTCATGTAGCGCCAATCTTCAAAACACTGGCTGTGCGTGACTGGAGCGGCGCAGGCTCGGAGCTGTGGGAAACCTTCAGCAAGGACGTTGACTTCTTGGGCACCAGCATCCAGAACCTTATGAAGCAGGCTGCCTGCAGTGCGAAGCTGCAGGGCGTTGCTTATATCGTTATGGATAAGGCGCAGGGCGATACAGAGGATATGCGCGTGGCAGACCTGGAAGCAGATCGCAACAACCTGCCCTATGCTTTTGTGGTTAACCTCAACGCCGTCAAAGAAATTTGTCAGGATAAGCTGGGACGTATCACAAAGTTCGTTTTCGTGGAGCCGGATGCATTCCAGGAACAGACGATGGCAACACGCACACTGACGGTAGAAGGCTGGGAGCTTATCGACAGCAAAGGCAAGCACAGCGGAACCTGGAATCTTGGGCGCGTACCGGTTATTCCTCTGGTTAGCAAAGTGAGGAATAGTCACAATCCTTTCCCGCCTAGTGAATTCCTTAGCATAGCAAAAACAAACCTTGCTATCTACAATATGTGCAGCTGGTTGGCTGACATCCTGGTCAATCAGACCTTCAGCGTTCTGTGTTACCCTTCGAGCGACCCGGACAGCATCACCATTGGCACCAATAATGCCTTGGGATATCCTCCAGAGAGCAGCCACGCGCCTGCGTTCATCGCTCCGCCAGACGGTCCTGCAACAGTGCTGGCAGCGCAGATTGCTACACTGCAGCAGGAGATTTACCGCATGGCCGTTGTGGTCAACGTTACCGGTTCCGCCAAGCAGCAGAGCGGGCAGGCGAAAGCGTGGGATTATGAGGCAACCAATCAGATCTTATCCGATTTTGCAGACCTCGTGGAAGCAGCGGAAGAGAATCTGGCAAGGCTGTTCAGTATCTGGACTGGTGTGCAGCTGGAATACAGTGTGAACTATCCCAATGACTTCAAAATCAGTGAGGTTGAGCAGGAGCTGGCGAACGCTGAAATTGCTAAAGGCTTGAACTTTGGCGATGAATTTAACATGGAAGTATTCAAGCGCGTTCTTACCAGCTATCTGCCGGAGCTTAAGGCTGATGATTTTGACGCACTGGTGAAGACCTACGAAGAGCACTTGGAGCAGGAAAAGCTGGATTATAGCCATGCTTTTGGTAATAATGGCGGTGGCGATGATGGCGACGACGGACAGACTGGCGCAGCTAATTAACAAACTGAATAAAAGCTGGCGTAAGGATGCTAAAAAAGCAGTAGCTTACTTGCAAAGGCTGATTGCTAGTGGCATGAAGTTTGAAGAGGCACTGGATAATGTGCAGCGCCACTATGGTAAGCTGTTTACGCTACCGGAACTGAAGCCTGCGCTTGTAGAGGCTGCAGCTTATGCTTATGGTATCGTTCCGACTATGCTGACTAAAGCGCAAGTAGAAAGCATGGGCGAAGAGCTGGCCGATAAGTGGGATGAAAGCGGCATGACGCTATCAGAAAAGCTGCATGGCGTAGGCGTGAAAATGCGCGGTGCCATTGTAAGCACCCTGCAGGAGCAGATGCGCCGGAACAAGACCTGGACTGAGGCTGCAAGGGCGTTGTATGACGGTTATGGCGACGATGGCCAGAACGTGTATAACGGCGGCAAGGATATTATCAGCAGGCAGGACCTGCCAAAGTATCTGCAGAAGGTAAGGGAAGCTACAGGCAACGACCTGCAGGCATTGGCTGAGCAAAGGCAGGCCATTGACAACATCAATCGTCTGGCCAAAAATGGCGCACCTAACAAAGCACTGCAGGCAGCCTATAATAAATTGCTGGAAGCAGTGCAGAAAGGCAATGAAAAGGCTATTGAAAAGGCCGTGGAAGTTGCTGTCAACGAAAAATCCCGCTATGTAGCCGAACGTATTACCCGAACCGAGATGGCAAGGGCGTGGGCTGATGGCTTCATAGCAAAGATAAAAGATGATGCTGATATTGTGGCTGTGAAATTCAAGTTAAGCAGCCGTCACCCTGTTTTTGATATCTGCGACATGTACCTCAAAGCTGATATGTATGGCTTGGGTGCAGGCATATATCCCAAGGATAAGCTGCCGCCTTTGCCGGTACACCCGCATTGCTTATGCCGGTACGTGGAAGTCATTGAAGGCGAAGTTGATATGCAGCAGCAACGCGACCAGGTGCAAGAAGCTGGCGATAAATGGCTGAATAGCTTGCCAGAATCACGCAGGGCGCAGGTGCTGGGGCGTAAAGGCTTGAAGGCGTGGGAAGATGGTGAAGACTGGCGCAAGTATATGCGTGGTTATGCTGGGCTGCGGGAAGCAGAGAGCAGGCTGCAACTGTACAAACCAGTAGAATTGAGCGAGAAGACTATAACTGATGAATATCAATCGCCAAAAGGTAGCATCAAAAAATTTCAAACTAGAAAAGTTAAAAATGCTGCTTATGATATACATGTTTCAGAAAATGTCAACTTGAAACCTAAGATGTTGGCAGAAGTCAACAGACAGATAAATAAGTGCATTGATTTGCTAGGTGTTCGGAACAAAGAAGCGTTACCGAAAATAGTAATAGCAAGTAATGATGACTTGAATGATGCGTTAGGTTCTTATGTGGCCTGTGAAAATAAACTGTATATAAATTCTGAGACTCTTCATCGAAAGGCCTATGAAAAGTATCTTGCTACGCTGAAAAACCCTGCTTCAAGGAATCCTTTGATGACAATGCTACATGAAATGATACATTGGCAGGATGCAAGAAAATATGTTGCTAAATTTGGAGAAATAACCCAACAGGACGAATATATGGCGCATATAATAGAAAAACATAGGAGTTTTGTAGACAAATTAGTGCAAAAGAGGTATAATTTTGCTGAGATAAGTGACTATGCATCGAGAATGTACATAGGCGGTAGATATGATGAGGTAATGACTGAATATAGGGTTAAGAAATTATTAGGGTGACTAGTATGAAATTGGAATTTAGTGATGAAGTAGAAAAATTATTTGAGGAGATTTCGCCGTATGTTGTGGGATGCGGTAAGTTGTCGGATGACGCGCCAGCTGATATAAAAGATAAAATGCAAAGGTATAAAGAATTGATAGCGGATGCAGCCTGCTATTGATTTACCTTTAAAGAGCAGTCGTCTAATAAAGAATATCGATATTAAGCAGTTATTCGGGCAATCCGAACAGCTGCTTTTTTGTTAGACTAATTTAACATCGTTAATCAAGCACGTGTAACAGCGTGCTTTTTTATTGCCCAGGAGAGGGTACAATATAGGGCGGAGGCCCATGATATGGAGGTATCAGAACAATGGAAATGAAACAGGTTTACGAAGCACTGGAGAAAGTTGAGAACGGTGCTGACCTCATCGCTGCTATCAAGGGCGAAATTAACACTCTCAACAACGAAGCAAAGAAGCACCGCACGGCAGGAGAGCAGAGTGCGACAAAGCTGAAAAGCATCTTAGAGGCTGTTGGTTTGGACGATGGTGACGATGTGGTAGACAAAGCCAAGGGACTTAAGACTACATTAGACCAATTTGCCCAGGGCGGCAAAAAGCCTGATGAGGTCGCAAAGCAGATTGCTGACTTAACCGCACAGGTTGGCAAGGTCACTAAGCAGCTGGCTGATATGACCGAAACCGCCAAAGCCGAAAAGACCAAGCGTCTTGACGGCATGAAGATGGCTAAGGCTGTTGAACTGCTGACTAAGGGCAACGCTGCGAGCCCGCAGAACATGGCTAAGCTGCTGGAAGGCAGCATCGTTGTTAAAGACGATGAAAGCCTTGCCTATACCGGCAGCGACGGCAAAGAAATCAGCTTGGAAGATGGTGTTAATGGCTGGCTGAAGGAGAACAGCTGGGCAGTTAAGGCCAATGGCGCAGGCGGAGGTGGCAGCATTGGCGGTGGCGGCGGTTCTGATGATCCGTTCCTCAATGGCTTTAATTCTTAATGACGAAAGAGAGGATTTTTTATTATGGCTATCAATTTAGCGGAAAAGTATTCTACCAAGATTGACGAAAAATTTAAGCTAGGCGCAGTGACTACCCCGGCAGTAAACAATGACTACAGTTTCGAGGGCGTGAAGACTGTAAAGGTTTATTCCATCCCGACCACTGCACTGGGGGACTACACTCGTTCCGGTGCGAACCGTTATGGCACTCCGAAAGAGCTGGAGGACAGCTTGCAGGAGCTGACGCTTACCCGTGACCGTGCATTTACCTTCACCATTGACAAAGGCAATTTAACCGACCAGCTGATGCTGAAAGAAGCAGGCAAGGCATTGGCTCGTCAGATTGATGAGCAGGTTATTCCTGAGATTGACATTTACCGCCTGAGCAAGATTGCTGCAGGTGCAGGTACAACCTCTACCGCTGCGGCCATCACCGAGAAAAATGCATATTCCGTATTGCTTGATGGTCAAGTTGCGCTGACCGATGCAAAAGCACCGCTGGGAGGCCGCATTGCATATGTTACCCCTGCATTTTATAAGGCCATCAAACTGGATTCTACCTTCGTGAAGGCATCCGACATTGCGCAGGACATGCTTGTTAAAGGTCAGGTCGGCATGGTGGATGGCGTGGCAATTATTGTCGTACCCAGCTCTTATATGCCTACCAACACTGATTTTATTATCACCCATCCAGTTGCATGCTGTGCGCCCATCAAACTTGCGGAGTACAAGATTCACGATAACCCGCCTGGCATCAATGGTGCATTGGTTGAAGGCCGCATTTACTATGATGCATTCATCCTGGCCAACAAAGCAGTGGCAATTTACAAACACATTCACGAATAAGGAGGGACAGCTTTATGTGGTTCACTAACGGCAAAGAAACTTTAGAGCTGAAGAATGATGTTCAGATTGCAGCGTTCAAAGGCAGCGGCTATAAAGAGTGCAAAGCACCGAAAAAGCGTGCCGACAAGGCCAGTGAAGAGCCCGTGAAGAAAGAGCCTGCACAGGAAGAGTCCGTGAAAGATGAAGCTGAAGCTTGACTGTGACCTTGAAAAATTAGTCAAGGCATTTGAAGCAGCGCCGGAAAAGGTTCGGCAGATGGTTCGGGTTCAAATGAAGATGGCCGCACGTGACATTAAAGAGCATGCGGCTACTCATCATAGATACAAAACAAGGTCGGGCAATATGGAACGCTCGGGTGTAGAAACTGCGGTGGAAAATGCACGGGCAGAAATATTTCTGTCCCCAGCAGTCCCCTACGGTGTATTCCTGCATGAAGGCACGAAGGCGCATAATATAGTGCCACGAAGCAAGAAGGCCTTAAGATGGGTGAATGGTAACGAGTTTATCTTTGCAAAGAAGGTGCGACACCCTGGAATAAAGGCCGACCCGTTTTTGTATTCGGCCGCAGAAAAGGAACTGCCGAAGATAGAAAAGCGCTTTCAGATAGCACTTGATAATTTAGCGGAGGGCTTGTAGTGGAGATTATTACACTTGATAACATTGCCGACAGGGTTTTGCTTGTCACGCAAGAAGATGTTGATGAAGCAAATGCATATCTGGAGAGCATAGCGGCGCGCTACGGCGTGGCACAGATGCAAGAGCCTATAAGTCATAACGTGAAGCGTTTGGGCGTTGCCTACGCCTGTTATATGCGTGCCGTGGCCAGTGTTGGCACAGATGCGAGCGTGACTTTTGACGGAAGCAGGCATGATGATGTGTTTGTGCAGAAGGCTGAACTGTACGGTAAGGAAGTAAAGATGTTAGCTGCCACGATTAACGCGAATGATTTTACAGGTACGGGCTGTGCTAGCCGTTTTACTATTAAACTTATGAGAGGTTAACCGATGAGCAGAGCGAGAGAAGTTACAAATGCACTTGCTGACATTATCAAGGAAGCAGTGCCGGGCGTAAAGTGGAACGTTAATATCGTAGGTGCTGCTGCTGGCAAAGGTGTTGAGGGTACAATTTCTTGCGATGAGGTTACCTTTGAGCAGGATGCGTATGATGTATGCACAGCAACGGCAGTTTATAGCATTTATGTGCTGGATATTAACGGAATAACTGATATTGATGATTTGAGTGACACCCTGTTTGAGGTGTTGCATAATAACGATTTAGGTGGCATGATTGACAACGGCTTAGTCAAGCGTATTGTGTTTGGGGCAGTGGCCAACAATACAAAGGCGGTAGCAATGCTGTTGGAATATCAAGTCGAATATGATATGGAGGTATAACATGGTGGCTGTACGACCTAAGATGAAAAGTACCAGCGAGAAGCTGTTAGGCAAGAATGTGCTTGTGTTCCTCAATTATGGAGAGGCTGCAAGCGAAGAGAGCCCGAAGTGGACGTTGCTTGGTGGCCAGCGTAGCGCAGATTATAGCGCAAGCGCTGAAGAAATTGACCTGACCGACAAGACCAGCGGTGGTTATGGTGATGCAGAAGCAGGCGTGAAGAGTACCGAGCTTACTGTAGAGCTGATTGTAAAGCCTACCGAGCCAGCAGTGAAAGAGTTATGGGCAGCGTTTGAAGCTGACGAGCCTGTACACCTGCTGAGATGGAGCAAGGGCGGCCGAAGCGTCATTAATTGGTATAGCATTACTAGCATGGAAGAAACTGCAGCTCATGATGATGCAGCGGTTCTGAGCGTCACTTTGAAGGGCAAAGGTGCTCCCAAAACGCAGGATGCAATGCCAGACCCGAGAGGCTAAGAGTGGGGGCGGTATATTTTATACTGCCCTTTTATTTTTTTAGGAGGAACAACAGATGATTAAAAAGAGCGTAAATATTAAAATCGGCGGTGAAGAACGAGAAGCAAAATTTACCATTGGAGCGTTGGAAGAGCTGGAGGCAATGTTGCCGAGCCATAATGTTTTTTCTTTGATGCAGAAAGAGCAATGGAGCGTCACTGAAATTATTGCCTGCCTGTATTGCTCGTTGAAGGTGTATGAAAGAGGCATCAGCCGCAACAAGCTGGATAGCTGGATTGCGGATTATTGTGCCGAGGTAGAAAACGGCATGATTGACCTGCGACTGAGAATGTTGGCGGCGTTGGGTATTTGTGGCCTGGTAGTGAGTGACAGAGGCCCGTTCGATGAGATTTTGACTGCTCTGGAAGATAAGGAAGAAGAAGCCGAGGGGAAGTAATTTCTTTTTCAGAGTGGCTTTCTAAAGTAGAATGGATTTTCTACGCCATTCTGAAAAAGACTCCCGAAGAATGTGCATACATGACGCCGACAGATGTTATAAACATCTGGAATGGGTACAGGTGGAGACGGCAACAGCAGGAAAATATGCTGGCCGCATTGGTGACGGTGTATATTGCGAATTATGCTGGCAAGTCCTCAAAAAAGACTTTGAAGTTAAAAGATATATTCAGTGATGGGCGATTTGACGGGCGAATAACCGATGATGATCGTGCATTTCTTGACGAGTTATATGGAGGGGGTGAGAGCGATGGCTAAGCAAGTTAAAGTTGAGATTACCGCAGACAGTTCGAGATTCGAGCAGACCATGCAGGGCGCAGCAAAAGCTACGAGCGATGCAGGGGCGAAGATTGACAACACAGGCAACAAGGCCAGCAACGCAGGCAAGAAGTTTGATGATATGGCTAACAGGGTAAAGGACAGCGCAACAAAGGTCAACACTGCATGCGGCAAGGCAAGCAAGGCGCTTGACAGCGTGAACAAGTCCATGAGTGCGCTAGGCGCGGTGCAGTTAGGCTCTTTAATAGGCACTATTGCGGGCAGTATCGTTAATTTAGGTATTTCAAGTGTTAAGGCTGCCGCGCAAATGCGACAATATGAAATTGCGTTTCAGACCATGTTAAAATCTGCGGATGCAGGTACACAGATGCTCCGAGACCTGCAGAAGTTTGCTGCAGAGACACCCTTCGATGTTCCTGGCGTTGTGAAGGCAGGACAACAACTAATGGCGTTTGGTTTTCAAGCGAAGGACATCATTCCTATGCTTACGAGCCTGGGTGATGCAGCGAGCGGCTTAGGTATGGGCACGGAAGGCGTAGGCCGTCTTGCTTATGCCTTAGGACAGATGCAGACCAGTGGCAAGCTCAATGCGCAGGACATGATGCAGCTTACTAGCGCAGGTATTAGCGCATGGGATATGCTGGCACAGGCCGCAGGCAAAACAGTAGCGGAAATGAAAGACCTTTGTTCTAAAGGCGCTATTGACTCTAAGGCGGCCGTGCAGACCATTGTCGCAGGCATGAATGAACAGTTCGGCGGTATGATGGCCAAAACATCTGATGAAGTAGCTGGCCTGCTTGCCAACATTGAGGAAACAGCAGGGAATACATCAGTAACCATTGGTCAATATATGACCAAAGCTTTTAACATCAAAGGCATCCTAAAGGATGTTTCTGACAAGCTCGGAGAGTTTCAAAAGAAGATGCAGGAAGCGACCGATGCAGGGAAAAGCTTTACTGATGTTATCAAAGAGTGCGTTCCGGCACCTGTGATTGCCGCAATTGGTGCACTTTCTGCAATAATTGTCGGTACACTTGTGGCTGCACTTGTGGCTGCAGTGGCTGCAATGGGTGCGGCAATTGGTTTAACTGCCCCGATTGTGGCAGGACTTGCAGCAGTGGGTGCCGCTATTGCAGGTGTAATCGTGTACTGGGATAACATTCGAGATGCTTTCAGTGCAGGGATGGAGGCAATATTCACAACTGTTGCTATTATCTGCGATGCAATAGCAGAAGCGTTCTTGTGGCTGGGAAAGGCAAATGTAGAAGTGTTTAGCTGGATGTTTGAGACAATAGCAGGGTATTGCCCTGAATGGCTCAAAGATTTTAATGAGATGCTGGACAAGGCTATTGAAAGCGTGAGAGCATGGGCGCAAGAAGCGATTGAATGGTTTAGACAGGTGTTTGCTGCCAAACAAAGAGCCACAACAGAAAGTTCTTCCGATGGCAGTCATGGCGGTGGCGGTGGTAGTTATGGAGATGCTCCTGCAGAAGAACAGAAGGAACAGCCGGAAAAGGAGAAGCCTACATACAACGGAAAATTATTTACTCCGTCTGATAGTAGCAGTATTGGCAAGGCTGGTAGCAAGAAGTTCGGTCAGCTCGAAAGTGAAGTCAACAGAGTTTCGGAAGCCTTGACCAGAGCAGGTAAGGCAACAAAGGACTTGCAAGAGGACTTCGACAAGATGAGCTTAGACATAGCGACCGCAGGCCTAAAGGGCAGCGACCAAGTCTTTGCGAAGATTGACCAAGAGAAGCAGGCAAGGATGAAGGCTGTTGACGAGATGTTGAGCAAGCAGCTGCAGGCGGTGCAGGAAGCAGAGGCGTTGAGAGCAAGCGCAGAGCGTACAGGCAATGCGGAAAGCATAGCCAAAGCAAAAGCAAAAGCATTGTACGATGAGCGAAATGCATTATATGCGGCGAGCCTTGCGCAAGAGCAGGCATTGAAAGATGCTATTGACCAGCAGGCATACGAAAAGAGCATCAGCCTTGAGACAGCACTGCAGGCAGCGAAGGCCGATATGAATGCTGCATTCAATGAGCAGGAACGGGAAAAGTTCCTGGAGTATCTCAATTCCGAGCAGGAGGCAAAAATGGTTGCCCTTCAGCAGGAACAGGAACTACGGCAACAGTTACTTGATTGGCGTATGGAGAGCCAGCAGAACATGCTTGATTTTGAACTGCAGGCAGGCGAGACAATTAAGAATCAGCTTGCAAGTGGCATTGCTGATGTTATCACGGAGGGCGGCAAACTGTCCGATGTGTTCAAGGACATCACGAAAAGCATTGTCAATATGTTTATACAGTTCATGATTAAGAAGCAGGCAGCGGCTGTGCTGGAGAAGCTGTTGAGTAAAAAGCAAGCCGTAGAGAATGCGGCAAACAGTGCGAAAGAAGCATCAGCGGCCGTACCTGCGGCGGTTCAAAAGAGTATTGCAACATTAGGCCCAATAGCAGGTCCGCCAGCATATGCAGCGGCAACAGCGGCGATGACAGCGGCAGGGTTGGGCAGTATCACAGCTGGCAACATCATGCAGAAGGCAAATGGTGGCCCCGTGTTTGGTGCAGGCACAGGCACTAGCGATAGCATACCTGCAATGCTTAGCAATGGCGAATATGTTATCAATGCAAAGTCTGTACGCAGGTTAGGTCTGCCTTTGCTGAATGCTTTGAATAATGGTTATGCCATTGGCGGAGTGGTAAGCAGTGGCGGTGGCAGCGGTGCAGTGGTTGAGTTTAACAACTACGGCGACATTAACAATGGCACTGACTATGACGGATTGATGGCCGATTTTGAATATACGCTTGCGATGGGAATGCGGGGGTGATTTTATGAGAGCAAAATATAACGATAGGGTGACCTATCCGCTTATTATCAATGGCCAGCAGCTCCCATACAGGTATAGCTTAGAATCATGCGCTGATTTGACAGTAAGAGCAACAGCTTCAAAACGTGGATACAGCCACGGCTCGACAATCACAGGTGACGGCTATATAGACGGAAAAAAGATTAAGCTGAGCTTTTTAATCAGTGGAACGAATCAAGCTGATTATGATTGGCGGCTGAATGAATTGCTAAGGCTGTTTTACCAACAGGACTACACCTTGTCTGTGGGCAATGGCTTTTATAATGTATCCTGCATGGCATCCAGCAATGCAAAATGGATTAAAGGCTATCAAGGGCAGCGAGCTGATGTTGATATTACGTTATTGCTGGCTGACCCGTTTAGGTATGCAGACAGCGAAAGTAGCAAGGCAGGATATATCTTGCCTGATGAGGGAATAACAGTAACAATTATTAACGCAGGTTCTGTAGATACACCATTGAGCGTTGCTTTAGTTCCTCGCACCGGGATGACAATGGCTGATGTGACGTTCAGACACATTGAGAGTGGCAAGACGATGCGTGTGGCTGACACATTGCTCACGAATCCTGCAGTATTGACTATAGACACCAAAGCAGGAACAGTGCGGCGTGATGCAAACAATGCTATCAATGCTTTCAGTGGCCATTTTTTGACTGCAAAGCCTGGGACGAATACCTATGAGATTAAAGGCAGCGAGGGCAAGGTGGTTATCAAATGGCGTAATAGGTGGTTAGCATGAGCAACATTATTTTCGGATCAAGTTTATACGGCTCGTTTATATGGGGCGCAGGGCAAAAAAAGAAAGGCGGAGGCGGAACAGGTGGCGGTGATTATGGCGATATTAGTTATATCCCTGGTGCGGTTCAAGTTGTGTTTTTCAATAAGGACGGCACAAAGACCGCTATATTTTCCAACGGCACAGAAAACAATCCGTTCTCGCAGCTGCAGTTTGAGCTTGCGAAGAATGGCTGCGGAAGCTGCACGATTACTTTTAAGCAGTTTCCTGCGTTTACGGAAATCATGTATGGCCAGCGTGTAGATATTTATTTGTTCGGTGATAAGCGGCCTTGGTACAGTGGGCAAGTTTTGACACGTCCTGACAGTGGTGGCACTGCCACGGATTTCAAAATCACTTGCTACGGCTTTTTTGATAAGCTCGGCAAGGTGCTGATATTTGCCGAATACACTAACAGGGAAATAGCTGATATTGTAAGAGAGATTTGCAGGCTCGTTGAGCGAAAAACAGGCATCGTGTTTAACGGCAGCAAGATTTACAATGTCGGTTACCGCATAAGCAAGATTGTTTTCGATGGTGTGAGCGCAAAGGAAGCCTTAGAGCAGCTTTCCGAATTTGCGACTGATTTTGTTTACGGCGTAGATGAATACCACGAATTTTATTTCAAGCCACGTACTGACGAGATAAACGAAGAGGCCCGCTTTTGGGTAGGGGCGCACTTGAACAGTTTTCTGCCCGACCAAGATATAAGCAAGATAGTGAATTACGCTCGCATCAAGGGTGCAAGTGTGGACGAAGCAGGCGAGAGCTGGCTTGCAACAGTAGAGGATAAGCAAAGCCAAGAGCAATACGGCGTGTCTGAAGCAGTGTGGACGTTACCAACAGCATACACAGCAGCGGATGCAGAACGTTGGGGACAGTCAGAGCTTGACAAGCTGAAAGAGCCTAAGCTGTCCGCTAAGGTGGGCGGAGTAGAGCTTAACTACCCGAAGCCTGATGGTGTGTTCTGGGTGCGCAGGCTGTCTGTAGATGGGCAAGCGTTAATCACAGACACAGACGGCAAGGCTCGTAAATATCCAATCACCAAGCTGAAATACACTGTCAGCGGTGATAAGGGCATTACGTGTGATATGGAGCTCGGAGAGCCTCCGACACCTCCCATCAGCAAGTATTTGCTGGATATTGAGCGCAATGCACGTAACAATGAATTGCTTCAGCAGGCAACAAATAAAACAGGAAAGGTGGCAAGTAAATGAGCGAACCTAGCAATATCAGAATCAATCCGTTTGTAGGTGACGGAGGAACAACAACCTACATCAATTTGACGGAAACGCATATCATTCCAAGCGTATCGCCCTATGTGATAAGGCTGAATGAGGTTCCCGAGAAGCAGGACCCGAGCAACATCCGAGCAGTATGGGTAGACAGCACAACAGGTGCAGTCACTGCATCAGCATTGACCGAGGTTGCGGCAACTCCTGCAGCGGGGGAATTTCGCCCCGATTACGCAACCAAAGCAGACGGCAACGATAATTGGAACACAGGGCTGATAGAGTTTTCTGCCGTTGATGCTGGCAAGATTGTGCAGATTAGCTACACAGGCATGGGCACGTTGGCTGCGGTGCAGTCCAATAAATACCCTAGCTGGTACACTGACAGAGGCGATGGCAGTGATGGAGATTTTATTCCGGAAGCAGATTGCACTATTGGCGGCGTGAAGAATTATAAAAGGGTATTTATCAAAGCTGGCGTGACTGTAAGCGTCAATCAGCAATTAGTTATCAAAGCAACAGGCAGTGTTGTTATAGCAGGCACTATTAACGGCAACGGCAGTCCTGGCGCAAACTGCAAAGGCGGTGCAGGTGGTGCACCGGGCGGCGATGGCGGTTGGGTTACTGGTAATGAAGATAGCAATGAGTACAGAGCTGCCACAACAGGGCAAGACGGCACGGGCGGTGGATACGGTGGTGCAGGCGGCGGAGGTAATAAAACTAAAGGTGCTGCAGGCGGTAGCTCACGTATTAGAATAGGCATTGATTATGGCGGCAATGGTGGTGGCGGCGGCGGCGGTGCTAATGTTTATCCCGGGGAGACGTCTGGCGGTGGCGGGGGTGGCGGATATGGCATATCAATTATTGCTCCCGAGGTCGCCTTATTGGAAGGCAGTAAGATTGCTGCTAATGGTGGCAATGGCGAAAATGGAAGGAGCTATCATACTGCTCCTGGTGGTGGTGGTGGTGGTGGAACAATTAATATCATATCCACCACCATAAAAAATAGTGGTGATGTTAGTGCCGCTGGCGGCATAGCTGGTGCAAAAGGTTCTAATGCTCAAACAGCCGCTGCTAACGGCGAGGCTGGTACAATTACCATCAAACAACTGGGGGCGTTATAAATGATTTGCGTAGTCGATAAAAACAATAAAATTATTAACATTATCAACGCAGACAGTCCGACAAGAGAAAACGAGCGCATTTGCTATCCATGGAATAGTCTGTGGGAGCAATACACAGACGTTGAGCCATTGTGGTACGCTAAGCAGCGCAAGCTATATGAGGTTACACAGTGGACAGCATCCAGCATCATGGGCGGTTTTGTAAGCGAGGCAAGTGGCGAACCTGTACGCTATGACAGTGACAAGGAAACGCAACTGACCATGCAGGGCATTGCCTTGAATGTAGAAACACCATTGTTTGCAAAGAAGTATCCCGATGGCTGCCCGGTCCGTGGCATTGCGGAAGGCAAGAACAGCAAGGAAGTGTTTTGGCTGAAGCCGTCACAGGTTATGAAGTGGATGGCGGATTTGTCGATGCATATCGGCACCTGCAAGCAAGCAGGATGGGCGAAACAGGCTGAAGTAGATGCATGCAAGAGTGTTGACGAGGTGAACGCCATAACTTTGGGAGGTGACGAGAGTGTTCCGAGTGAATGATAATAACATCAGCTTAATCCGAGGCGACAGTGGAGAATTTAGCATCACTGTTACCGACATGAATGGCAAAGAAGTTGCGTTAAACGATGATGATGTTTTAACTTTTACAGTACGCAGGACTGTTAGAAATCCAAACATCGTACTGCAGAAGATTATCACGGGCGGTGAATTAATCATCAATCCGTCGGACACAGAAGGCTTAACATTTGGGGCGTATATCTACGATATAGAGCTCAAACGTGCAGATGGGTACGTTGATACTATTATTCCGCCACATGAGTTCTGCATCCTGAAAGAGGTGACGTACTGATGGAAAAATTACAAGGCACATTGTCAGCAACATCAGCAACGCTACACGGCACATTATCGGCACGGAGCGTTATTGATGCAGAAATTTATGATGGTGCTTATAGCGTACACTCAGAAGCGAACGAAGTGCAGATATTGCCGACGGCAAACAAACAATTAACAAAGAATATTACTGTTGAAAAGATACCGTATTATGAAACCTCTAACATGTCAGACGGTATTACAATCTACATAGGAGATGAAAGAGAGGTCGCAATCTATGGCTGAGAAAACTATATCTAAAGTTGTATACGGTGGCAAAACGCTGATTGATTTGACCAGCGATACCGTTACCGCTGATAAGCTGCTTAGCGGCGTTATCGCACATGACAAGAGCGGCGCGGCTATTACCGGTGCCTGCACCTATGACGCTGACACCAGCGATGCGACTGCTGCCAGCGCAGAAATTTTAAGCGGAAAGACCGCTTATGTCAATAAAATCAAAGTTACCGGCGAGATGAGAAACAATGGTGCGGTTACCGGCAGCATCAGCAAAAAAGCTGAAGCGTACAGCATCCCCATCGGCTACCATGACGGCAGCGGCAAGGTAACCATCTCCAGCACGGAGCAGGCAAAGATTATCGCAACAAACATCCGTGCTGGTGTATCCATCTTGGGCGTTGAGGGCACCATGAGCGGCACTGAGGGAGCTAAGGCGCAGGCTAAGACTGCTACACCTAAGACCACGGCGCAGACCATTCTGCCGGACAGTGCTCAGGGGTTTAATTATCTTACTCAGGTAACCGTCAACGCTATCCCATACAACGAGAGCGACAATGCTCAGGGTGGTAAAACTGTTACTATAGGCTAAGGAGCGTGGAAAAAATGGCAGTGAATAAAGTTATATACGGCGGTAACACCTTGGTAGACCTTACCGGTGATACCGTCACCGCCGATGATCTGGCCGCCGGCGTGACCGCTACCGGGGCTGACGGCAAGCCGGTAATAGGCCTGATGCAAAAGGTAACCATCGACGCTGAGCTGTCGACTACTAGCACTAACCCTGTACAAAACAAGGTTATCAAAGAAGCCTTAGATGGTAAATTAGGTAAAAATGAAACAGCAGCTAGAGCTACACAGGATGGCGCAGGTAATACAATCTCTACTACCTATGCTAGTAAAGCTGATGTATCTGCGTTGCTGAGCACTAAGTTAGGTGTAAATTCCACCGCATATGCAGCTACTAGGGATGGTGCAGGTAATAACATTGTTGATACCTACGCTAAGAAAACCGATATTAGTGGTTTTGTTAAGACTGTCAACGGCACAGCACCCGATACCAATGGTAATGTAGCTATTAATGTTAGCGAAGGCGGTGGGGTAAGTACGTCGGAATCTAACACTTGGACGGGCAAACAGACTTTCCAAAAAATGAAATTTAACTTTGAAAGTTATAATGCACCTCGCATTAGCGGTACTATTGATAATCCGTCCTCATCTGTGGCAGTATATAATGTGCAAGGCAATTTTACGCTAGATATGTCAGTATTAGCAGGATTATTAAGTAATAGTGACGCTACTTTATTTACTGCCTATATTACTGCGAATGGTGCATACACCTTGAGCATCACTAATGCTGGCACTCTAAAATATGTAGGTAATGCGTCCGATTTAGCTATCACAGTTAACGGATTACTATTAAATATACTGCTAATCAAAAGTAGCAGCGGTGATTTGTCAAGTGTTGTACAGGCAAGTGCATTGTCGCGAGGTGAGCGATATGGGACTTAATAGATTGCTATTATCAAAGAAAACTGCTGCTGGATATAATGTTTTTATTATGACCATGGGACAGCAAGGCTATCAATATGGCTATTCTCGCTACAATGCTTCTTTCGGTGAGGTTGAAGGCAACGTGCAGCATGAAGGAAAAGCTGTAACGCTAATAATGCTTTGCTATTATAGTTCTTTTCTTGACTTTGCCTTTAATGTCGAAGGTGTAACAAGTGGAAGATACAATGTTACCATTAAAATAACATCAATGGAAACAAATACCACGGCGAACATTGAATTTCCGATTATACAATATCAGAGCTACGTCTCCTGCTTCTATGAATATACGCAGAATCTAACTTCTGACGCTGCGAGTATGTTTTCAAAGGCAAACGTCGGTAAGAAATTTAAAGTCGAAATTGTGTTTAACTAAGGAGGACAAATGAAAACAACCTATACATACAAAGAGCAGACCTACTCTAATTTATATGAGCTTTCTGAAGCGTTAGGCAAAGACGGCGTGTTTATCCCATTGTCAATCGGTGACGAGGCTTTAGCAGAATTAGGCGTAACTGTTATGCGTGAGGAAGAACCTATTGAAAACGTAAAACAGCGTAAAATCTTGATGTTAAAGCGTCAGCGTGATACGGCAGAGGTTGAGCCGGTGAAATATGGCGGGCACCTCTACGATTACGACAGCAAGGCGCGCGACCGCATCGCCGCTGCAATTATTGCGCTCGATGTGCAGGGCGATGGCGCTAAAATTAGCTGGACCACGGCAGACAATGAGGATGCTGTGGTAACAGCCGCAGACCTGCGCGCTATCGTAGCGGCGGTCGCTGTACGCTCTAATCTCCTGCATATCGCTTATCGCAAGGCAAAGGCACAGGTGGAAGCTACAGGCTCGGCGGAAGAAGTTGATGTTGTTACATTAGAATTATAGGAGGTTATAAATGATTTTTTAGCTTTACGCATGGCCGTATATAATGCGGCACACACTTTGACTCATGGTTTTTATCACGCCTTGTAATTGATAGGCTCATTATAAGGCGAAGGAGGAAAAAATATGAATTATAAATTATTTTTTGAATCGGCATTTGCTGCAGGGAAAACGTTGTACAGTGGTTGGTCTTATAAGACTGCTATGGCTGCTATCATGGTTGTATTGCTGCACAGACACGCTATATTGTTCTATGCGTTTTCTGCTTTGGTTGTGTTGGACTGTCTGACTAAGTGGTTGGCGATTGCACATGATTATCTGGTTAAGCAAGGCAAAACAGCGCCAACTATTTTTCAATCGCTGATTGCCATCAAAGCGGCGAGAAGTGCAGGGCTCATTTCTTCTGAAGTTATGAAGCACCGTTTTTTAGGCAAGATTTGCATATATTTACTATGCGTAATGGCAGCTGCCAGTGCGGATCTGATTATGGTTGAGCTTAGTAAGCCTGCATGGGCAGTGAGTACAATCATCGGCTATTTAACGGCAACGGAATTGTTGAGTATAGTAGAAAACCTCAACGCTGCTGGCGTTGAGGCTGTAAAAGGCTTGATTGATATTGTCAAAAAGAAGAAGGTGTAAAGATGTTAAGAGGTGTTGATGTAAGCGAAAATAATGGTATAGTTGATTGGGGGAGGGTAGCCCTTGGCTTAGATTTCGCTATTATCAGAATCGGTTATGGTCGGAATCATTTGGATAGCCAATTTTACAACAATATCAATGGCGCATTAACTGCAGGCTTGAAAATTGGTATTTATCACTACAGTTACGCATTATTACCGGAAAGAGCACAGGAGGAGGCAAGGTTCGTCGTTGAGACGCTAGCAGATTGTGGATTAAGCCCCGAAAAGCTGGAAATGGGTATATGGTTTGACATGGAAGATGCAGACGGATATAAACAGCGTCACGGTATGCCTTCACGTCAGGAGATTACCGCAATGTGCAGTGAATTTATCTGTGAGTGTAATCGCAGTGGCTATAGTTGTGGCATATATGCTAGCCTGAATTGGTTAGAGCATCAGATTGCCACAGAGCAACTTGCTAGTTATGTGCCATATTGGGTAGCTCAGTGGGGCGGGCGCTGCGACTGGCCGAATGCTAGTATGTGGCAGTACACTGATGGGTACTATGTTGATGGCAAAGAGTTTGATGGGAATCTTTATTTTGACTGATTTTATAGTCAGGATAAGCTGTTTTTTGTCCAATATTTGTCCAATATTTTTTTTAGAAACTTGTAGAACCAATTAAGCGATTTTAAAGCATAATAGCGGGAAACGCAGATAGCAAGCACCTTTTCAGCGTCCCCCAACTCTCTGTAAATCGCAATGAAATTGTATTTTGTTAATTCGGGTACAAGAGGCCGTGAGTTCGAATCTCGCCGCCCCGACCAAATTTAAAACTTAGGAACCGCATGAGAATGCGGTTCTTTTTGTTTTTGCGACTAAATACAGTATTTGAATTACTTTTTCCGTCAGGTGTGAGTAGTTTAAGAGGGGTACAAATTGTACCCCTTTCGGAATTATGCTCAAAATTCTCCTGCCATCAGCGTTCTGATATTTTTATTTTAAGCTCTTTAGTTTTTCTATACTCTTGAGGGAGTTATTCCACAAAGAATTAAGCTGATAAATAGCTATTTTATTCAATTTGGATAATCTTTCAGCAGGCGATATTCCTTCCCTGATATATTCTGCGTTCAAGCTTTCGAGATTGGCTAGAACTATAAGCTGTTCAATTGTAGCTTCATCACGTATATTACCTTTAGATTCAGAGTGCTGATTTCTCCATTGTTTTGCAGTTTGTCCGAACAAAGCAACATTTATCAAATCAGCTTCACTGGCATATTTACAAGCTATCTGCTGTGGAGTAAGATTAGGGATTAAATTCTCTTTTATCGCATCGGTATGAATACGGTAATTTGATTTTGTTATTTCGCGTTTTATATTCCAGTCTAGGGACTTGGCGTGGCTTTCATCAGCTTTTAATCGTTGATAATCTTTAATTATATACAACTTGAATTCCGGAGAAATCCAGGATGCGAATTCGAATGCTATATCGGAATGAGCATAAGTACCGCCGTAGCGTCCAGATTTAGATGTAATACCGATAGCATTAGTAGTGCTTATCCACTTTTGTGGTGTTAGAACAAAGCTGTTTTCGCCAGCTGCATTTTTAAACTGGTCGAATTCGACCAGTTTAAAATCAGGGTTATAAATCTTTTCCCATAATCCTAAAAATTCAATTGTACTTCTCGAACGTAACTAATTTTTAACAACATCTGCCGGAAATTCAGGATTGCGCTTTTTGGCTATATCCGTCAATGAAATATAATCTGCTTCGTTTGAACTTGCCACGCGAATTTCTACGCCGTTGGCGTTGATTGTACTCTTTACGTCTTTCATAATAAAAATCCTTTCTAAAAAATTTGCATTGAAACATCAGATCAAAAGCTTTCACGCTTCGGTTTTGTGGTAATCAATAGATTGGTAGGTTAGTACTAAGGTGTTTTGGCGGTAGTGCTTTTGACGGGTAATATTTTATTTTTATATCCCTTTATTAGTGAAAAAATGTTTACATATTATAATTCTATTATAACGCCATATATTACAGTGTGTCAAATGTTTTAGTGAATATATATTTGGTCTTATGAAGAGGAGTCGCTTAGTAATGGAAAAAGAAAAACAAGTTGTAGGTGACAATAGAAATAACGATTTTCAGGGATTCGTCCTTGATGATTCGCCAAAAACAGTTGAAGAACAATTAGAGATTATCAAAAAATACCTTGAGCGTAGTATGCCTAGAAGTGAGAATGAATAGCGTATTTAAAATATAATGATTGATTAAGCAGATTTTGAGCGAAAACTCAGAGCCTGCTTCTTTTCTTCATCCCACTAATTCCCCCTATAAAAAGGATTTTTCCTTCGTTTTGTAGAATTATAAAATATAACTGAAAATACTACTTGCAGAATGGAGGCTTTGCGATGAAAATAACTTTTTTAGGTGCAACGCGCACCGTTACAGGTTCCTGTTATCTGCTGGAGGTCGGCGCACATAAGTTTTTGGTAGACTGCGGCATGTTCCAGGGCTCCAAGCTGATTAAGGCGCTGAACGAAAAGGAATTTTTGTTTCATCCGGGAGAGATTGAGGCTGTTGTACTGACGCACGCCCATGTTGACCACAGCGGTCTGTTGCCGAAGCTGGTCAAGGAAGGCTTCCGCGGCCCCATCTATTGCACTAAATCGACGGAGGAGCTGTGCTCGATTCTGCTGCCGGACAGTGCGCACATTCAGGAGGGTGAGGCGGAATACGCCAACCGCAAGGGTATGCGTGCCGGCAAAAAGATTGTCGAGCCGTTGTTTACGGTTGATGACGCTTCTCGCGCTTTGCATTTGTTCAAGCTGCGCAGCTTTTGCGAACCGTTTAATATTGTTCCCGGTGTTACCGTAACCTTCCGCGTTGCAGGACACATCCTGGGCTCTGCTTTTGTAGAAATGTCTGTTACTGAAGGCGATAAAAAGACGCGCTTGATTTTTACCGGCGATATCGGTCAGCCGAATCAGCCGATTATTGAGGACCCGGCGGTAGCAGGCGGTGCGGATTTTATTATTACGGAATCTACCTACGGCAACCGCATCCACGAAGCTTACGATAAGGAAGGCGAGCTGGCGAATATTATCAACGATACTGTCGAGCGTGGCGGTAACGTTATCATTCCTGCGTTTGCTGTCGGGCGTACGCAAGTACTGCTGTATTATTTCCAAAAGCTGCAGGCGGAAGGCAAAATTCCGGAGATTCCTATTATGGCCAACAGAGCTACGCAGATTACTATGACGAATCCAGAGGAATACGATGAGGAAGCGCGGGCGCTTTACGCTATGCAGGGACGCAGGCTGGTGTCTATGCATAATTTGCGCTTTACAGCCACGGTGCAGGAATCCATGGCGATTAACGAAATTCCGGGCAGTAAGATTGTTATTTCGGCCAGCGGTATGGCAGATGCCGGACGTATTCTGCATCACCTTAAGCATAATCTGTGGCGTGAGGACAGCAGCATAGTATTTGCCGGCTATCAGGCGGAGGGCACTATTGGACGCAGGCTGATAGAAGGTATTAAGCGCATTAAGATTATGGGCGAGGATATCAGAGTCAACGCCAAAATTTACAATATGAAGGGCTTTTCCGCCCATGCGGATAAGCAACAGCTTTTAGCCTGGTACAGCAGCATGAAAGAGGTGCCTAAGGCCTTTTTCGTTACGCATGGCGAGCTTGATGCAGCTATGGAGCTGGCAGATTCTTTGGGACGCAATCTGGGAACGGCAACCTACATCCCGCACTTTGGTGACTGCGCCGAAATCCATGGTACCGAGTGGCAGATGCATGAATCCGAAATGGTTCAGGTTGAGCCTGCTGCTATCGACCTGCGTGCTTACATGCGTGGCATGGAACACGATTATCTGCTGCAACGCAGCAAAATCGAGCAGATTGTGGCGCGTAACCCGGATAAGGCTGTTATGGTACGCAAGAAGCTGGAAAAGCTGCATAAGTACATGGATGATATCCTGAAGGATTTGTAAGCTGAAAGCAAAACAAATAAAGTGCACCTGTATTACACAAAATCTTCTCTGAATAACACTAGCGATTTTCTATTGATAAAAGCAGAGAAATAATCGCGAAAAACAGTTGACAGATAACAGTTGTGTTTCTATAATATGACGAATTTCCACACAGTGGCTAAAAAATTACCAATGGCTGTGAACAGGAATAAAACAGCAACCGGCTTTAGAGAGTCAGCGTTAGTTGCAAGCTGATGGAAGAGAGCTGTTTTTCTCACCTGAGAGCTCTGTCTTTGAGATGATTTTATTTAGAAGACAGCGTTCAACCGCGTTAAGGCATCAGAGTATAATGTAGGGTGGTACCGCGTATATCACGAGGCTGGGACAAAACCCAACCTTAAACATAAAAACCAGTGGAGTTTTACCGTCA
>ERZ809296.1057-NODE-1057-length-35413-cov-6.723570_pt1 | contig 35413 bp, 30 predicted proteins | sample MGYA00520511_ERZ809296 | MGnify/ENA primary metagenome ERZ809296 (study PRJEB31576, sample SAMEA3212662) | Homo sapiens | biome: human-gut; feature: human gut; material: fecal | place: Sweden | collected 2012 ...
TGGATAAGGACGGTGCAATGGTCATTACCCAGAATCCTACCCTTGCTCCGGCAGTACAGAAATCAAAGTATGAGCCAAAAGCACAGGAAGCAGATGTCAGTATCAGCTCAGACACAGTCAAGGACGCTACCGCTTTCTTGGAAACATTCTTCAAACTGTACCCTACCGCTACGGAGAAAGAACTTGCCTACTATGTCAAAGACGGTGTGCTTGCTCCTGTATCTGGCGATTATGTATTTTCAGAACTGGAAAACCCTGTCTTTACCAAAGATGGCGATAATCTCAAAGTTAGCGTGTCCGTAAAATATCTGGATAACAAGTCGAAAATGACGCAAATCTCACAGTATGACCTTGTGCTTCATAAGGACGATAACTGGAAGATTGTAGAATAAATATTACAGCAGAATAGTATGGTAATTTGTTGTTTTATCTATACTATTCTGCATTTGATTATGATATAGTATGAATTAAGAAATATACAAACACGCTATTATGGAGGTAGTCATAATTATGGGATTGTTTGATAAATTTAAGAGAAAAATTCCACCAATGGTTCAAGTATTTTATAATCAAGATTTTGGATTTTTAATTGTACCTAATGCAGTTGAAAAAACTATGGGGTGTCATATTTCGATTGAACCAACAGAAAAAGTTATGCCCGATTGTTCTTCCGATGATTTAGGAAATGCAGTTATACGTGCAATAAAAATTGCAAAAAAAATACCCAAAGTAGATGAGAAAGCATTAAGTAACTACTGGAAACAAACAAAATATAAGGGGTATATAGCATTTTCTAGACATTTTCAAGCGATATCTATTAGAGTGATTGGTAATGAATTAAAGATAAAAAGATGGGTTACTGATAACAAAGGATATGTACCAGCAAGTGATGAAGAAGCTCAAATTATATCAATGAAAATAACAGATTATGAATTAGGACTATTTATAAAAAGAATGTTTAATATTGAGGATTAGTCAATCTTAATTTTATAAAATAAAAAATAATTTATTAAACAACAATAGAGGAAGATAATATGGAACTATTTGAAAAAATTTCAGAAAAATATGAGAATAAACGGATAAAGCGTGATTGTAAAGCACTTATGAAAAAGTGTAGTGCTAAATCATCAAGAGATATGAATACATTGGTTGAGTTAATTGATTTAATGTATATATACCAAGATTTTGAAATGGCTGTTGAACTTTATCATATTATTGAAAAAGTAGAATTTACTGGTAATTATACGATTTACGATGAAATATTATATGCCAAATGGACTATTGTAAGAATATACAGAGAAACAAATCAAACAGAAAAATATGAACAGCTATTAAACTCAGTGATGGAGTATGAAAATGAAGCATTATATGATAATCGTAAAGCAGGGTTAAAATTATATGATGAACATATTAGAAATGCAAGAGATTTAAAAGCAAAGCAAAGTATGATTGGCTGGATGCTCGTAAAATATAAAATAATGATAAAATGTTTTGAAAACCCTAAATTTCCTATAGATAAAATAAAATTAGATAAAGAAATAGTTGAAATGGAAATGAAATTAAAAAATATACTATAAAAAATAAAAAGAAAAATCATATTTGAGACAAAAGTATTCCTTTGCGTTTTCTTTCGCATTTTTGTGATATTATCGAATGGAAATAAATTTATTCAGAAAGGTTGTGGTTAAATGTTGGGTATCAAAAAACGTGATACAAAACAAGTGTTTAAAGCGATTGCACATCAACAGGGTGTTTCCGTATCAGAAGTAAAAGAACGTATTCAGTCAACCATTGATGAAATGTATTACAGCGATGACCCAGATGTGCAAGCTGAATTTTCAAGTTATTTTGGAAAGAAACGACCTACACCAGAAGAATACGTTTATACGATGGCAACAAAAATTAAATACTGATTTTATGAAAAATCATCACTTCTTTAACCTGTACATTAACTGTGCAGGTCTTTTTTTGTCGTTTTTTATCGAATTGAATAATTTTTACCTTTCTCATCGGCTTATATATTGAGGGCAAATATAAATTTTATCTAAAATAGCGATTATTTTTTCAAATCACTTAGCAACTGCCCTGTTTTTTTCTTATATGGAGTGGAAAGAGGGATAGATACAAAACAGCACAGGGAGGAGGTGAGAACGTGAAACCATCTGACTTCCAGAAAACTGTAATGTGTCGTTTTGATAGTTGTTTAAAAAAAACTGTTTTCGGAGTTGTAAAAGATTATTACAAAGAGTTGAAAAAGAATCAAGCAGAAGCTATCCCCTTTTGTGAGCTTCCCGACATTATCATAGATAAAGTTGCTATATGGGATACATATAAAACGGATTACACGACTTTCAATATATGTGGACATGACATTTATGTATATGACGATGAGCTGGCAAAAGTCATTAAACAATTATCTGACCGTTACCGTGAAAATGTACTTATGTACTATTTCTTGGATATGAGTGATACGGAAATTGCAAAATTGCAGAATATATCCCGAAGTGGTGTATTTCAAAACCGACACTATGCATTAAAACAAATGAAAAAGTCATTAGAGGAGGAACATTAGTATTTGAAACAAAAACGTTCGTATAAGAAGCCATCATTTTATGTGATTTCATCGGCTATGGACGGCGACAAAATTTCCATTGATAAAATCTTAGATTTCTATGACCCGTATATATCAAAAAGCTGTATTCGCCCATTATATGATGAATACGGAAATGTATATATCGCTGTGGATATGGAGTTAAAAGGTCGTATCAGAGAAGCCATTATGAAAATGATATTGGAATTTGACATAAAAATCGAATAGGTAATATCTGCGGAACGCTTCATATAAGCACTTCCCTCTTTCCTGTTCCGCTTACTTCTTAGCTTGCCATTTTGTATCAGTCTATTTAACAAAACAGATTGATACAGGCTGACAAGAGCCTAATAGTTCTTTGACAACTGAATAATGCAGACAGATACGTTTGTGCTTGCAGTGAGCCATCAGAGATTGTACGCCGTGACTTTTCCAATCGGGAGATAGCGATTCATGCAATGATCTGGGAGCGACCGTTGGAAAAGTCGTTCTGCCATGACCTGCAACACAGGATAATGATACACCCGTATGACACGGTTCAGCCCACAGGAATGGGAATGGTTGAGATACCAGTGGAGCTTGCCAAAGCCATTTGTCTGCATATAAAAAGTATTAGCAAAAGTGTTAGCAACGGCAAAAAACATATCCGCAAGAGTTATTGATATGCTATAATGACCTTGTTAAGCGTATGTATTTTGCTGTTATCACACGGAAAGGAGTTATTATTACTCGTGATAAGTGATGCATCAAATACAGAAACTCCTAAAAAGGAGAAAAAGACATATACAGTAGAGGAAATTGCAGAACAATTATGTGTGAGTAAAAAAGTGGCTTACGCATTGGTTAAAAGTGGACAGTTCGCTTATGTTCGTGCTGGTAGAGCCATACGGGTATCTAAAGATTCTTTCGATAAATGGTTAAATCAAAATTAACTGTTAAGGAGAGAATATATTATGGCTTCAATCAAAAAAAGAAAATCAACATTTTCCGTTATTTACTGGTATTTAGACAATGCCGGAGAACGTAAACAGAAATGGGATACGTTAGAGACAAAGAAAGAAGCAAAGCAGAGAAAAGCATTTGTTGAGTATTATCAAGAAAAATATGGTTATGTGATTGTTCCCTTAGAGGAACAGTTTGCACGCCAGATTGATGAATCGAAAAAAAAACTTGATAGTACCGATGAAGATATTACGCTTTGTGACTTTTTAAAAATATTTGTCAATCTCTATGGTACGTCAAAATGGTCGCCTAGTACATTTAGTAGCAAAGTCGGTACTATCGAAAATTACATCAATCCACTTATCGGGGATTGGAAGTTAAATGAGATTACCACAAAGAAATTATCTGCCTACTACAACGATTTATTGAGTGTTCCAGAAGTACCCAGAGCTAACAGAAAAGCTACTGGACGTTGCGTACAACCTGCCAATATCAAGAAAATACACGACATTATACGCTGTGCATTAAATCAAGCAATCCGTTGGGAATATCTTGATACCAACAAGCGTAACCCTGCTTCATTAGCAACGCTTCCTAAAGTTCCTAAGGTAAAAAGAAAAGTATGGAGTGTAGATACATTCCGTGAAGCAATTCAGCAGTCAGACGACGATTTATTAACCATCTGTATGCATTTGGCGTTTTCCTGCTCAATGCGTATTGGAGAAATTACAGGTCTTACATGGGAAGATGTGATTATTGATGAACAATCCATTGCAACGAATAACGCAAGGGTAATCATCAATAAAGAGCTTTCCAGAGTAAATGCACAAGCTATGCAGAAATTAAAGGAAAAAGATATTATCAAGATTTTTCCGACACAGAAACCGCATTGCACAACAAGGCTTGTATTAAAAACACCAAAGACAGAAACAAGTAATCGTACCGTATGGTTGCCAAAGACGGTTGCAGAATTACTGGTGCAATATCAAAAAGACCAAAAGGAATTACAGGAATTTCTGGGAGACGCTTATAACAATTACAACCTTGTTATAGCTTTGGAAAATGGAAATCCCGTTGAAAGTAGAATTGTGAGAGACAGATTTCAAAAGTTATGCGAACAAAATGGCTATGAAAAAGTTGTTTTCCACAGTCTGCGTCATTTATCCACAGGATACAAATTGAAAATGACCAACGGCGATGTAAAATCGGTACAAGGCGATACAGGTCATGCAGAAGCAGAAATGGTTACAGACGTTTATTCAGAAATCATAGACGAAGATAGACGTTACAATGCTCAAAAGATGGACGAACAATTTTATTCCACTCTAAACCATGATTCAGAAATGCAACCACAAAATGAGGAAGTTCAGCCAGAAAACAACGGCTTATCAGACAGTGATATGGAGCTTTTACAGCTTTTAAAATCACTTACGCCGGAGATGAAAGAAATGCTTTTGAAACAATCAGCTTCAAAGTAATTTTTCAAAAGTGTTAGCAAATCTTCAAAAATCTGCTGATATTTTTTCAAAATAAAAAAAGTGTTAGCAAACTCTTCTACTCAAACAGTCATAAAAATATCGAATTACAAATTCTGAAAATCAAAAGAAATTGCAAAATATAAATTGAATATGTTCTTATCCGACAGGTTATAAGCCAAAAACAAAAGAAGCTGAAAACCTCGATAAATCAAGGCTTTCAGCGTTGTTTGCTGGCGTCCCAGACAGGAATCGAACCTGCGACGTTTCGCTTAGGAGTTCTCCCTGCAATTCGGTAGCACTTGGTATCCTCTGATACCAGATGACCGCTTGACGCTGTAACTACGGGCATTCTATGAATTGAGCGGATGCTTCTTTCTACCTTAGCCGATACTCCGTATCCACTTGTGGAATGGCATCAGTTAGCAGAATGTTAGCAGCTTAAAGTCAATAGAATTGTCTAACCGCCCCAACCTTCTCGTTGGAGAATTGGATACTCGAATGTGTCGGCATTAGCCAATAAGAAATCCATGTCCTGCAAATCTGTCGGACATGGATTTCTACTTTTTGCAAATCATCCCTTAAGCAACAGGGCTGCATTTCATATTTCTTTAGCAAAAGGCTCTGCGAACCCAAAGCCCGCAGAGCCATAAAACCGTGAAGCCGTGAAGCCGTCTACATGGTTATCTATCTTGCAGTAGAAACACTACCTGCAAGCCACTCCTGCACCATCTGGGCATTTACTTTCAAGATTTTTGCGATTCTATCTACTGTCAAGCCGTCTTCCGCCATGCTTCTGGCGTTTTCTCTCTTCTCATCCATTCTTGCTTCATCGCAAAGCTGCTCCATCTCCTTGCACATATGCTCCACTCCTTCCTCGGTCTCTTTCAGTTCATGCACGCGGTCAGTCAAGGCTCCCGCCTGCATCTCTTTCGCTTCCTTCGCTCGGAAGTCGTGCATCAGTCTTCCAAGTTCACCGCCATCGTCCTTGCTCGAATCCGTATCAAAAAGACTCTGCGAGCTAATAACCCGCAGAGCCATAAAACCGTGAAGCTGTTTATGCGGCTAACTATCTTGCCACTGTTGTGCTTGCGAGCCAGCTCTTTACTGTTTCAATATTTACTTTTATAACCTCGGCAATATCCTCAACGCTCATTTTCTTTTCAGCGAGGGAGTAAGCCACATTCTTCTTCGTTTCAAGTTCTCTTTCATCGCAAAGCTGCTCCATTTCCTTGCACATATGTTCCACCCCTTTCTCGGTCTCTTTCAGTTCATGCACGCGGTCGGCCAAGGCTCCCGCCTGCATCTCTTTCGCTTCCTTCGCACGGAAATCGTGCATCAGTCTTCCAAGCTCGCTGCCATCGTCCTTGCTGGAATCCACGTAGATGAAGTGCTCCTCGTCCCCGAACTCCTTGCCGTTCTCGCGGATTATCCGGTCGATATGGGCTATCGGGAGTCCGCATCCAAGCGCGTCCTTCAAGGTGACAAATATCACGTAGGTCTCCGGGAGCTTATCGAAGTTCTTTCCCGTATCCAGCACATTTGAGTCCATCATCCCAAGATGGTATCTGGCACGTTTCGGGTGCGCTCCCTCATCATCCTGCTGTATCTCGACGTTAAAGACGCGTCCGCTTCCATCCTTTGCCACGCAGTCCAACACGACGCCCCTGCCATGCATGTTTCTGAAATCCATCTGCGTCTCATTGTCGATGACGGTCAGTTCTTTGTCTTCCAGAATAATTCTAAGGACATACTCGCAGGCATTCTTATCTTTGAATACGTTCCGCGCGAGAATATCGCTCATCACGGTCAGGTTCTTAATCGTTTCCTTGTATCTCTCCTTATGCAAAAGCATCGTTTCTTCCTGATTCATCGGTGTTAGCCACCTCCTGTTCGACTCACAAGAAGGTATCAACCATCTTGCTATATATATATTTTACAAGAAAGCCGGTAAACATTCAAGACTTGTATTTTCCCCGCCGAAAGGACAAAATCCTGCGGCTTGCGCGGAGTGGCCGGGGTCTGGGGCAGCGCCCCATTTCAGCAATCTCCGTGCATATAATGAGCGGTCGCGGTGCCCGGCGGGAAAGCCCCTCGCTTTTCCTGCGTCCGGCGCATCGCGGCAGCGAAGGCGAATGCACGAAAGTCGGAGCCGGTCAACTTTTCCGTTCCAAATGTTTCCGTCAATCCGCCTGCGGATTTATGAAAGATTTGTGGGCGGGATGGTTGAGGGGCGAATCCCTCTACCCGGACGAGAAAAGGGTCAACGCTCGCAAATAGGCGCAAATGGGTTCATTTGATGCTAAATGGTGTCTTTTTCTATCATCGGCATCCGTGCATTTGGCAGTTTCTACCTGCATGTTCGTGTATAGGGCAGAGGGATAGAAAAATAGCCTGCGTTATAATCTGTCCCCAAGAAGACGGCATTCTTGCCGCTTCAAAAGACAGAAAATCGGAAAAGAAAGGATGATGCCACATGGCTCAGGATTTCGGCGATGACATGGGAAACGCCCTCCTAAACTTCGTCACAAGGCAGACGGAGAACTACCTGCGGTTCGGGCGTGGCAGGGAACGTGCTTTCGACTGGTGGCAGCGCCATTATAAGAAGGAGGGGAACACTCCTGAAACCGCAAAAGCAATGGCTGAGAAGCAATCCTCTCGTGAGCAGGTGGTCGTACCATTTGGTACTTCCGAGGAAGCCGCCTACTATGCGCAGGTATGCCGCGAGAATGGTACCTATGCCGCCGCCTACACGGACAAACAGGGAAATGGTTTCCTTGCCTTTGCCAAGGAGGATGCTAAGACCGTCGCAGGGTATGCCCCGCAATTTAAGGACGTGATGGCGCGTCTCGATGAGCAGCGTATCACCGACGCACTGAATCACGCGGAACCCGTGAATAAGAAGACCATGGATTCCCTCACGGAGCTGACAAGCTATCCCGACCTCCCGGCAGAGGACGTAACGGTCATTCCGGTCACCATCCGTTACAAGGATGCACCAGAAGAAACTTACGATGTGCTCTTTAGCGAGCAGGATACCGAAAACCTCAATATCGACGATTCGATTTTCTTCTCCGGCTACTCCCACAAGGAGCTTACAGAGATGGTTGGTCGTGAAACCCATGAGGATTTCGATGTAATTTCCGTCGGTGCCCCCTACAAGGTTCACGCGACGCAGGTGAAAACGGATGCCCCGGAAAAGACCTATGACGTGCCGGGAAAGGACGCACCTGCCCGCAGCGATAGGGTTGCCACTCTTCGTGCCGAGGACACCGCCATTCATACCCAGAACATCCGAAACGCTGCCCAAAAGGCAAGGGAAGACTGCACGGACTTTTCCGACTTCGAGCGCAAGATGAACGCGCAGGGCTTCGGTGTGACTGAAACCAGCAAGGGTGAGGTCATGGCCTACGAGCCTGCAAGCCTGAATAAGGACGGTTCGGTACCGGCGTATGAGCGCGGTCGCGACTGGCCGGTCTCTGCGGAGACGTTAAAGAACCGGTACGACCTCGATGTGACCCACAACTGGTTCGAGCAGAATACCCCGAAGGACGCTGGCATCCTCCCGGATAAAGACCTTGCCATGCAGAATGCGCGTCTGGCGCAGGAGCAGATGCGTGACGAACAACAGCTGCTTGAGCCGGTTGCATCTGATGGTTCCATGGATAACGACGGGCGCACGCCTGACCCGAACTCCGGTATTGAGAGCCACGATGGCGCAGATACCGATTCCCGCACCGCCGTCATGGATGTAGAGCAGACCGGAAGCGAGATTCGTCCCTCCGATATTCGCGAGGAGCAGCAATATGATTCCGAGTCCTATTCCCTCACCGGAGAAGCCCGCGACATGACCGCCGCTAAAACTCAAATTGAAACGGAAACGAAGTCGCAGGAAATCTCGCAGGAACGAAGGACTGACCTGCCCTTTAAGAACGAAGATGCATTGTAAGGAGATAGACCATGACACTCAAAGACAAATTGCCGGACAGACTGAAATGCTCCCCGCTTCTTACCATGGAATCGGACAGCGATATCGAGACCATCGCAGAATCCATCGTGAACCTCTCCGATTCAGATGGGGACTTCTTTAAGAAGACGGAAAAACTCCTTCTGATGGCCTGTCTTGGATATTTAAGGGACTGGTGCGAGCCTTCCCAGCGTACCATCGGGAACCTCATCTCCCTTCTTGATGCCGCCCTGCCAAAGGACAACGAAACCCATACCACCCTCGACAACCTTTTCTATGAAATGAAGTCCGGGTGCAAGCGCGTGAAATCGGAAGATGGCATCACGACCCTCTGGGAGCCTTCCGCCCTTTCCCGGTGCGACGGTCTCACTCCACGCGATTCCAACGGTATTGATGTGTCCGAGGACTTTTCGCTCACCTGCTATGAAGGATTCCGCCACGCGGCCACGCGAGAGACGCGCACGAGTATTGTGACCACGCTCTTGCTTGTGCTGGAAGAAGTGGAAAAGGAGGATGCAGATGGCAAATAGCGCGAACCCGGAAATCAATAAGAAGATTGCCACCTCGGCGCTCGGCACCCTCGTCATCGCCACGGTCTTTTTCTATCTCGGTGACCGCTATGCCGAAACCCTCGTCACCTATCCGGGGCAGATTTTCGACCATTTGAGCGATGCATTCCTTTCCATGTGGCAGACCATAAAGGATGCACCGTTTGCCCTCGATATGACCAGTAACTCCCTGCTGTTTGGCGGGGCTTGCTTTCTCATTATCTGGATGATTTGGCTTCGCTACGTGGCGTTCATCGGAAACTATCGTTCCGGCGAAGAATCCGGTTCCGCCCGCTGGGGCACTTTGAAGGAAGGAAAGAAGTTTAAGGACTTGCAGACCGAAGATAACAATCTTCTCTTCACCAAGAACTTCGGCCTTGCCCTGCACCGTCCCAAGTTCGACCCGGAATATGACCGCAACCTAAACGTCCTCGTGGTCGGCGGCTCTGGTTCCGGTAAGACCTTTAACTACGTGACCCCGAACATCTGCCAGCTCAACACCAGCTACTTCGTCACCGACCCAAAAGGTACCCTTCTTAAGGATGCCGGATACCTGTTCACGGACAACGGCTATAAGCTCAAGAGCTTCAATACCATCAACCTTGATGAGTCCATGCACTACAACCCGTTAAAGTACGTGAAGACGGATACCGATATCCTCTCCTTCGTGAACTGCTTCATTATGAACACGAACCCCGAGGGGAAATCGAGCGGTGACCCGTTCTGGGAGAACGCGGAGAAGATGCTCTACACGGCGCTCATCGCCTTGTTGCGTGACTGGTTCCCGTCGAAGGACTACAACATGTCCTCACTTCTTACGCTCCTCTCCCTTGCGGAAGCACGAGAGAACGATGAGAACTTCAAGTCCGCACTTGACCTGATGTTCCTTCAAATCGAGGAGGGCAAGAAGTACAAGCAGAACGACGGCTCTTCTCCTGACACTGCGGGAAATGCCGGTCTCTCAAGGAGCTTTGGCACCAAGCAGGCAGATAACGGCTGGTCTTGGGTGCCCAGTAAGTTCAAGCGCAACTCCGACGGCGTGAAGCCCGCCGACTGCGGGGGACTTTCCGCCGACGAGGACTTCGCCCTGATGAACTACAAGAACTTCAAGGTGGCCGCAGGCAAGACCTTAAAATCCATCCTCATCTCCTGCAACGTGCGCCTTGCGCCCATCGCGACGGACGGCGTGCGCGAGCTTTTGACCTATGACGAGATGGAGATTGACACCCTTGGTGACCCGGATGCGAAGGTGGCGATTTTCGGCATCCTCTCCGATACCGACAAGACCCTCAGTTTCCTGTTCGCCATCCTCATGTGGCAGACCATCGACCAGCTGTGCCGAAAAGCCCTTTCGGATTATGGCGGGAAACTCCCGACCCCGGTGCATTTCATCTTCGATGAGTTCGCCAACATCGGCACTATCCCGCAGATTGAGGAGACCATCGCGGTCACCCGTTCCCGTAACATCGGCATCACCATCATCCTGCAATCCATGAGCCAGCTGGAAAGCAAATACGATAAGAAGGCGCAGACCATCATCGACTGCTGCGACTCGACGCTCTTCCTCGGTGGCAAGTCCAACTCCACCAACAAGGAGATTGCGGAGATGATTGGCAAGCAGACCATCCATCAGATGACTTACAACGAGTCCACGGGGCAGTCCTCAAGCGCCAGTAAGAACTTGCAGATTCAGGGTCGTGACCTTATCGACGCAGCAGAAATCGGAAAGATGAGCCGCTTAAAGGCAATCCTGCTCATCGCCGGTACCAACCCGCTCATGGATGATAAGTACGACCCCCACGCCCATAAGCGATACCGCTATATCGTGGATAAGCGCAACTGGAAGCGTTTGCATAAGAACTCCTTCGATTTCGAGCGGTATCTGAAAAACGGCTGCGAGCCGTACACCCCCGATGAGGATACGGGTGCAGAGTTCACGGCATGGAAATGGGCGGCATGGAAAAAATCAAGGAAGGGGCTTCTGGGCATATTGCTAAACCGGTAGTCACTTATAATTAAGAGAAATGCCACGCGAAAAAGGCAGAAAGGGGACGAATGGAGGAAGGAACTTGGAAACACTCGTCAAACTCGCCGCCCCGGCGATAGGAACCGCTGCGGGCGCATTCACCGTCGTGGGAATCATCTATCTTGGGATGACCCTCGCGGGACTTCTTCGCGGCGGGGGCGGGGAGATACGCAAAGCCGTTGCAATCATCGTCGCGGGACTTACCTGTATCGCCTTTGCCCATCTGTACGGTTACTAGAAAACAAGTAAACAAGAAAGGAATCAACCATGCTGGAAAACGTGAAAAACCTTCTCTCTGATGGTGTGACCGCCCTCGGCGGCATCCTCATCGTCTTCGGCCTTGTGAACCTTGGTCTTACCATCAAGGACGGTATGCAGGGCGGCGGCGGTCAGCTCTCCGGTGCCCTCGCCATGATTATCGGCGGTGCCATCGTCGTGGGTGCTGCCGTGTACTTCAAGACCGGTATCAACTGGGGTTCCCTCGCGGGTTAGAAAGGAGCGATATCTAACATGCTCTCTGTAGCAGTACACAAGGATATCGCCGAGTATCAGCCCAAAATCGTAGGCAAGATGACCATGCGCACCCTGGTATCCATCACGGGTGCGCTTTCTGTCTCGGTACTTGCCGGGCTTTACATCTACTTCGTTTTGGGGCTGAACGTCAGCGATTGCACCTATTTTATCTACGCCGTCTCGTTGCCGTTTTGGTGCGTGGGCTTCGTGAAGCCCTGCGGGATGCCCTTCGAGCAGTTTGCGCCGCTTTGGCTTAAGGCAAACTTCACGAACGACCGCATCTTCTACAAGCCGTCCATGCGCCTTGCGGGACTTCTCTCTGAGTCGGAAAACAGCAAGCAGAAAGGAACTATCTATGGAAAACACTACCGAAAGCAGGGAAACCTTCTCGGCATCGAATCCTACTCCCCAAGGGCAGGACGGGTCATCTCTTAACGCCGCATTTGACGTGGACGCGTTCGTCCACGCATCCGGTGACGGGTTCGGGAACACCGCGCCCCTGCGCTCCGATACCGGCGCTATCGACATGGATGCCATCTCTCAGGTCGCGCACGTCACGCAAGGTGCCGGAAAGCTGACCCGAAAGGAGAAGAAGCACGCCAAGCGCGAGATGAAGCGCAGGAAAAAGGAAGCCAAGAAGGCCGAGAAGGAAGCGAAAAAGACCTACAGCTCCATCAAGTCCCAGTTAAAGGACAGGGACAAGGAGCTGTCCGATAAGATGGCCGATGCCAGAAAGAAGCGCGACTCCGCGAAAGACGTGGTGAACTACATCGGCTACAACAAGATGTATCAGGACGGCATCTGTGAGGTGGAGGAGGGAATGTTTTCCTCTTCCATCGCCTTCGATGACACCAGTTACCACTCGGTGCGCGATGAGCAGCAGAAAGCCATGTTCTCCGCCATCACCCGCCTTTACGACCAGTTCGGTGCGGATACGCTCGTGCAGATGAGCGTCATCAACACGCCGCTCCTCAAGGAAGAGGTCGGTCATCGCAAGTTCTTCGACCCGGAGCGTCAGGCAAACGATGCTGCAAGGAACGACGCGCAGGTATTCAACAACATCCTGAACGATAAGGTGAAGGAGGGGGTCAGCAACATCCGCAGGAACCGCTACCTCACCTATTCCGTGACGGCGGACACCGCAGAAGATGCAGCGCGTCAGCTCTCCCGTATCGAGGTCGAATCCTCCCGCATCCTAAACTCCATCGGCAGCAAGGCACACCTTATGAACGGCACCCAGCGCCTTTCTGTCATCCATTCACTCCTGAACCCCTATAAGCCGTTCCTGTTCGATTACCAGCGCGATATTTCCGCCAAGCGCTTACAGACTACCAAGGACTGCATCGCACCGACGCAGATTGATTTCCGCCCGGACGGCCACTATAACGACTGCGTAAAACTCGATAACGGGGTCTACGCACAGGTACTCGTGATGAAGAAGTTCGGCTCGGAACTTTCCGACCGCGCACTTGCCGACATGGCAGACCTTCCTATCCCCATGGCTATCACGTGGTACGTGCAGCCCATGGATAAATCCAAGGCTATCAATTACGTGCGCACCCGTTCCGCATGGATTGACAAGGAAATTATCGAGGAACAGCGCTCGGCAGTGAACAAAGGCTATGACTTCTCCATCCTCCCGCAGGAGCTGAAATACTCCAAGGAGGAGACGGAGGACGTGCTCGACCACTTGCAGAACAAGAACCAGCGTCTCTACGTCTTCACGGGGCTTGTCTACACCTACGCGGAGAGCAAGGAAGCGCTGGATACGCAGGTACTTCGCATCATCTCCACGGCACGTCAGAACTCCATCGAGCTTGACACCTATGACTATCGCCAGCGTCAGGGACTTAATTCCATCCTCCCGCTCGGCCATAACCACGTGGAAATCTCCCGCATGTTCACCACGGCGCAGATTTCCATCCTCGTGCCGTTTGCCACGCAGGAGCTTGACGATGCAGGCGGCAACTTCTACGGCCAGAACAAGCACAGCCGCAACCTCGTGGTCTGCAACCGCAAGAAGCTCACCTCGCCGATGGGCTTCGTCTGCGGCAAGACCGGCTCCGGTAAGGGTATGTTCACCAAGACCGAGATGACGGGCACCATCTTCTCCAATCCGACGGACGAGATTTACGTCATTGACCGCGCAGGCGAGTACACCGCTATCGCCGAACGCTACGGCGGCAGCACCTACCACTTCGGCGTGGGTACCGGAACCCATCTGAACCCCTTCGATACGGTATCCGTGGAACACATGACGAGAAACGAGCAGATTGCGTTCAAGGTGGACGCGATGTTAGCTCAGGCGGGCGCTTCCGCTGCCGAAGCCGGGTCGAACTTCTCTGAGGTTGACCAGTCACTCGTACAGCGCTGCACCGAGCTTGCCTTCCAGAAGGCCGCAGAGCGCGGAGACAATCTTCCGCCGACCTTACAGGACTTCTACGATGCCGCGAACGAGCAGCCGGAGGAGCAGGCACAGGTCATCGCGCTCCGTTACGAGCGATTCGTGAAGGGTTCCATGAACTTCTTCAACCATCAGAGCAACGTCGATTTCAACACCCGCATCGTGGACTTCAACCTGAAAGACTTGCCGGATTCCATGCTGGTCTTCGCCCTCATCAATGTCTGCGAAGCCGTCCGCAACCGCATGTACTTCAATGCAAAGCGAAACGTCCGCACATGGCTCTACGTCGAGGAGATGCAGAGTATGTTCGCGTACCCGACGGTACTTAACTACTTCTCCCGCTTCTCGAATGAGGGTCGAAAATTCGGACTTTTGCTGACAGGTATCAGTCAGAACGCCACGGCGATGCTCGCCAACGAAGCGGCGCGAAATATCGTCCTTAACGCGGACTTCCTCATGCTTCTCAAGCAGTCCCCGCTCGACCGTATGAAGTGGGCGGAGCTTCTGAACCTGTCCGAGCAGGAGGAGGAATGCATCGACGAGTCCGCAGAGCCGGGTGACGGCCTGCTCATCGCAGGTAACGCCCGCGTGCCGATTCGCGGCAAGTTCCCGTCCGGCAACGTTCTCTATGACCTGTTCTCCACGAACCCCAATGAGACGAAGAAGTCGGGGCTTGGGGACAAGAAAGATGCAAAACCCGTTATCTAGCAACCCAGTAAGAAGACCCCGGAAAGGACGGTGAACGTCAGATGAAGGCTTCGGATTTCACGACCGGCGGAAACGACCGTGAGAAAGCCATGAGTAATCTCCTCAAGACCGAAAAGACGGATGCCGTCAATACCGGTCTGGTGGAAAAGGCAGATAAGAGCGCCAAAGCCTTAAAGGGTGACCTCTATTCCGTCGGCAAGAAGGGCACGCACGGCGCGGGAAGTACCGCCCTCGATGCCATCGCAAGGAAACGTAAGAAGACTTCCGCCGCCGATGCCCTTGACGGAAAAACCCGTAGCCAGCTAACCGGAAAAAATGCCCTCACGAAAAAGGTGCAGTCTCGCCACAATCTGAATAAGAGCCTGAAACGTGGTGCAAAGGGTGTAGCCGCAAAAGCTGCCCACAACGCTCTCAAAGACTCCGAGCTGGAAGGCACGGACGATTTGGTCGCAACCACGCACACCGGCGCGAAACTTGCCGGAAAGGCGAGAAAGCACCTTCGTTCCGGTAAGGATGCACTTGAAAAGAAAGACTCCCTCGGTGCCCTCTCGGAAAAGAAATACCGCACCGAGAAACTGGATAAGAAAGCTGCCCAGAAGCGGATGCAGTTCTCCAAATACTTCCATAGGAACGTCTACGAGAATGCTGCGGCGCAAGCGGGAAAGAAAAAGGCGCTCACGGTTCTTTCCAGTGGCATCAAGGGAATGCTTTCATCGCTTGCCGGTGCCGTCTCCCAATTCTTTCCACTCATCATTGCCTTCATCTTGGCCTTCGGCCTGATTTCCGTTGTCGGTGGCGGTGCCGCCGATGAGGAGCAAAAGAGCGCATCGCTTGACGGGATGCCCGCATGGGTCACCTACGACCTCGTGCTCGCGTGCCTGAACGCCCACGAACAGTACGGATATCCCGCTTCGGCGCTCCTCGGCCAGATGATGATTGAGAACGGCACCTCGGATTCCGGTTCCGACCTCGGGCGGCTGTACCACAACTACGGCGGCGTGAAATATGCCGGTTACGATTACGGCGGACTCATCACGGGTTCCGTTAAAATGCTCACCACCGAATACAGCGCTTCCGGCTCTGCCTACAAGACCTACGCGGATTTCGCCGTCTTCAAGGACGATGATTCGTACATGAAGTACCGGTGCGAGCATTTGTATAAACAATCCAACTACACCCGTGTCCCTAACTACCAGAAGGCCATCGACACCAACAACTCCGAACTCTTCCTGCGTGCCCTCGGCGAGGGCGGGTACTACACCGCGTCGCAGGACAGCTATATCGCCCAGTACCGTTCCATCTGCCAAGCCTATCCGCTCGTTGCGCAGCTCGATTCCATGACCGCAGAGGAGTTCAAGAATCGGTACTCCGGCACCACCCTCATTCCCGGTGGCGGGCAGGACTACCAGAGCGCCGACCAGTGGCAGAAGGATATCGTGAATGCCTGCTCGCAGACTCCGTGGCCGGGAGCCAACCTTTGCGCCACATGGACAACAAGGGTCTATGCAAGAGCCGGTCATCCCGTCGGCGGCAACGGCAATACGCAGCTCGGCAATCAGGGATACGGTGCCAATTACAGCCAGAAACGCGCCACCACCGACCTCTCCCAGATAAAGGTAGGAATGCTCATCTCCGCCCAATACGGCTCCAACACCGCCGCCGGTAACGCTTACGGGCACGTCGGCATCTATATCGGTGACGGCAAGGTCATGGATAGCATTTACTCCGGTCTGCGCACCATCTCCCTGTCCGATTGGGTTTCCCAAAACGGAAGAGGATGGGTTGTCTGCGGCTATCCATGGGACTGGCGCTAGGAAACCAGAAAGGATACCTGCTATGAAGAAACTGAAAGCATGGATGGCGGAACACAAGAAGTTTTCCGTCATCGCCCTGTGCCTGCTCCTGATGTTCACCTGCGGCTCTGCCATGAGCGCCATCAACGTGTCGCATCACCGCGCGGAAACCGCAAAGGAGCAGCACGCAGAAAATAACACGGACACTACCACAGCCGCTGAGAAGAAGACGAAGGAGGAAACCGGGAAAGTGGAGCTTACCGATGCCCAGAAGGAAATCATCAAGGGATACGATACCGATACCAAGGAACTCATCGACACCCTCTCCTCTTCCGTCTGGTCGGTAAGCGAGGGGCTCTACACCCTCAAGTTTGCCGATGACTCCTACGTGGAAACGGTGAACGGAACTCCGACCGTCCATAGTTACGCCATCTCCCGCGTGGAAAAGACCTCCGATGGGTACGGCGGCTATCTCTATACCATCGTCTTCGAGACCGATACCGGCACCCATATCGTGACCTACACGGACGGCAGTGGCGCTGCGGTGAACTCCGATTCTAAGACCCCCGGTGAGAACACCATCTCCACCCTTACAAGCTCTACGATGTTCGCTCAGAAAAACACCGCATACGAGCGTGCCGAAGCGGTGGCAAACATTACCGTGAAGGGCATGAACAGCGAGGTCACGAAACTCTTCGGCGGGGATGAGAAGGCCGTCACCACCGCCCTCTCCAAGTGGTGCGCCGTCCATTACCCTTCTGTCACCGAAGCTACATGGCAGAAAGTCGTGAACCTCGACTATGAGAACGGGGTCATCACCACGGACTTCAAGCTCAACGACACAAACTCTGTTTCCATTACCTGCGTTTACGAGCAGTCCACGGGCGAGTTCTCCTTCGAGGGCTAGGGCAGCATCGCCATGCAGGCAGAAAGGAATCTCTATGAATGAACAACTGACTTTACAATCCACACAGCATGAGGAGACGAAGACGGTTCCCCTGCGCAGGAGAAAGGCTTGTCTCGCGGGCACATTCGCGCTCTTCGCTGCCTGCGCACTCGTGCTCCTCATTCCCCATCCGGCCTATGCGGGTATCATCGGGGACTTCCTTGATATCCCCAACATGATTAAAACGTGGCTTCTGCAAATCGCCGCCACGCTCTTCAATACCTATTTCGGTGTCATCAACCAGACGCTTGATGCGAAGTTCATTTCCGGGCCGTTCAACGAGCTTTTCGGAACAACCGAGCCGTATGGCGTGGTAAAAGACTTCTATCAGGCCGGGGTCATCCCCGTTGCCCATGCCATCCTAGGTCTCTTCATGCTGATGCAACTCATCAAGATTAGCCAGCGCATCGACGCGACGAGCACCCTTCCCGCCGTGAAGGATATCGTATTCCTCGTGGTGACCTACTGCATCCTCAGCTACTTCATCGACAACGCCCTCGACCTCGTTTCCGCCATCTACGGCATCTTCAACGACCTCGTTGGTAACGTGTCGGACAAGCTGCAATCGAAAAACTGGTATGAACCCGGAATCGAGATGACCAAGGACGATGCGGCCGATGCCACGTTCGGCGGATGCTTCCTCCTTTTGATTTTCGGACTCATTTCATGGGCGGTCGGACTCGGTTTTTATGCGGTCTCGATGGTCGTTGCGCTCGGGCGTTCCGTTCAGCTCTATGTCTATGCCGCCTTCTCCCCGATTCCCATTTCCCTTCTCGGCTTCGAGGAGACGAAGCAAATCGGAATCGGTTACCTCAAGAACTTTGCGGCAGCAGCCCTCGCAGGCGTGGTCATGGTTCTCATCCTCTATCTCTACCCGCATCTTGTGACCGCCCTCGCGGTTTCCGGCGGATTGGGAAAGGCTGAGATGCTTGGTCTCGCACAGGGCGTAGAAACATTCGACTCGTTCGGTGTCATCATCAAGACTATCGCCGTTCTCATCACGACCATGATGGGGCTTGTAAAGTCCGGCTCTTGGGCGAAGGAAATCCTCGGCGCGTAGACGCTTACCGAAAACCTGCTACCGCTCACCGAAGGGGCGTGCCGAAACCGGTGCGCCCCTTCCCCTTAATAAGTTATTATCGGGAGCCGAGCATCGGCTTCCGATGGAAAGGAACGCGCTATGGCATACGACACTACGGAAGCAGTGGCTAAGTTTCTGTCCGGCTTCCAGATGGAGATTACGAACCGGGAAAGGGACACCGTTGCCCCAGACTACTACGTGAAATACTCGCTCACCCTCTCCAAAGGCGGAAAGGACTTCTCCACCACCTTCGTATCTGACCCGGGGGCTTTTGGGGAGCCGACTGTCACGCAGGTCTTCTCCGCCCTCGCAGACGATGCCCTCACCTTGCGAAAATACTCCACTGACGAGTTTGTGGACAAGCTCTACGCACAGGGGGTAAAGCCATCTGCCGCCCTCCGTGCTTACGACTCCTGCAAGGAGACGAATTTGTGGATGCAGGACGAGCTGTACCTCTCCGGCTGGGAAATCGAAGAGATATCGAAAACCCTGACAAAGCATGGGGACGAGGTAAACACTCTGGTCGAGAAGGCCGCATCCGAGCGTGCCGCGCGGTACGCCTATGACCATCCGAAGCTGCCGAAGGGTTTCGTTACTATCGAGCAGCTGCAAGGAGACCTTGACCTCGGGGACTTGCGCGACGAGGTGGAGGATTTTGATTTCGACGGTGACATCACCGAAGCGTTCGGCGAAACTGCCGAGTATAAGGTCGATGACAACTACCATGCCCTTCTCACGTGGCTTCCCGACCACACGGAGTGGCTGGAAGAAGCCGAGTTCGACGGCCTTCTCGAAGGCTGCAAGGGCGATATCTACAAGATGGTTCAGATGGCGCAGTACGTGTGCTTCAAGTCCGACCTCCACGACCATTGCGATGATATCTGCCGTTACGGCACCCTCGACCAGCTAAGGGATATGGGGGTCTATGCCATCCGGGAAAGCCTTGCAGACGAAATCTTAAACGACCTCTCCTATGATGAGGATTATGCGCCGACCGATGACGCGAAGGATACCATCATCTCGGCTATCTATGCCACGTTCGAGGAGAAATATGGCGAAGACTTCGCCGACTGTGCCGACAACTTCATACAGGACAACGATGATATCGCGGGGCGCGTGAACCCCTGCGCGATGAGCGTGGAAACGGTTCGCGCGGTCTATGGGATGGGCTTTGATGCGGTCTTCTTGAATGACTGGAAGAAAGAGCTTGCAGAATGCGATATCGACCCGGAAGCGGTTTCCGTTGACAGCGAAGCGCACGATATGGAAAACGGCAGGGATTGGCTTGATGGTAACGCCCCGGAAAAGGATGCCCCGGAAAAGGACGATAGAGATGCGCAGCCGCCTGTAGACACCGACAACCGTTAGAAATGTGCATGGAAACGGGTGAGGGCAAGGCTCCACCCGTTTTCTGCTGAAAGGAGACTCTATGGAACCGAAACCGAAAGAGCGCATCGTCTTCGACGAAGACCTCTACTACGGAGACGAAGGCGAAGAAATGGCGATAAACGACCTCATGGAACGTGACGGTCTGACCGAGGGTGAGGTGCGCGAGGACTTCACCGACGATGAGATTTTCAATCATCAGATGGAGATGAAGGATTTCGATTACGAGAAGGAGATGCGGGCACTTGCCGCCTTCTTTAACGGGGAGAAGTCCGACATGTCGGATTTCGTCAACCCTTACGGCGGCAACCACATCCTCGTGTCGGGAAGTGTTGGGCGCTGGAACGGCACGTCCACCGGCATCGCCGTCTACAAGGACTTCGATGCCGCCACCGATTGCTCTCCATCCCGTTTCGGTCAGGGCAACGTTTTCGCCGACTGCGAGATTCAGAAGGTCTGGGACGAGAACGGCACGCTTTACCTTGCCGGTGCCCACCATGACGGGCGCGTATCCGTCGAGATGCGTCAGCTCACCGATGAGGGCGAGCGCCTTTGGGGACAGCTCGATTACGAGGATTATCTGCCCCTCGAAGGGCTTACCGCCATGGGAAAGCACTATGAGCTTGGCGATGAGAACCGGTTCGTCCACGACCTCTATAACAGCCCGGAACTCTGCGCCGCCCCCCGTTACGTGGAACAGTCCTTCGGATGCCCTTCTGAGGAATACGAGAAAGAGGAAGGGACGCTCCCTCACGACTTCACCACCGGCAAATGGCGTGTGCATCTTATCTACCCCGGAGAGCGTTACGGTCTCGATGGTTGCCTGACCTATGAGTTAAATGCTTACTCCGGCGCACCTGCCGCCGCCCATCGCGCGTCCTACCCACTTGTGGAGTTCTACGATACCTCGCAGGATACCGCACGCTTCCCGGGCGGTCAGTTCGTCTCTCGTTACTACATGACCGACCTGCTTGAGGACGATTCTATTGCCGTCTCCCTCGACACGATGCTCAAGAACGGGAACCAGTTCTCCCTTGATGGCGGCATCCCCGCTTGGACGGTTGAAGGCGATGACCTTGCGAAGGTGAACGACTTTCTCAAGAAAAGCTGCATGGAGTTCTGCGGCTCCCTTCCCGGTGACGAAAAGGACGAGGACGGCTATTCCCTCACGGGGGAAGCGAAGGATGCCACTGCATCCCGTAATGGGCTGAGCAGAAACCAGATGGGGATTGAAGAAAAAGCTGCCGAGTGCAAAGAAGCCGCGACCGTCCTCGCTAACGGGAACGCCCTTTAGAAAGGATGGAGTCTATGAAAAAGAATCCCTATCTCACCTTTCCGCGCGAGTTCACCACCGGAAAATGGCGCGTGCATCTCGTCTATCCCGGTGAACCCCGTGCGGACGGCTTCCCTCGCGGAAGCAAGAAGGGAAATCCCCCCTGCGCCGACACGATGGTCGAGTTCTACGATACCGAGGATAACGGGCAGTTCGTAGCCAGTTTCCACATGAACACCCTGCTCGGCTACCCTTGGAACGGAATGGTCGGTGCCGACCTCGACGGCCTTGAAGCGTATGGATTCGCTTATCCACTCAGCACACAAGCCGCGACTGACTGGCTTGAGGGCGATGACCTTGCGAAGGTGAATGCTTTCCTCAAGGAGACCTGCAAGGAGGCCTTCGGCATCCTGCCCGGTGCGGACGATGGCGGCTATTCCCTTTCGGGGGAAGCGAAAGAAGCCGCCCTATCGCGCTTCGCTCTCCCGGAGAACAGGAAAGCCGCCCTCGATGTGATTCGGAAACTGAATGAGTCGAGAGACAGCAACGACAACGCCCTTTAGGCGTTTTTGGCAAGAAAGGAGAAATGAACATGGCAGAAGATTTCGGTGACAGCACGGGAAGCGGCCTTGTGAATACCGCAGGGCAGGCCGCAAAAGAGGTCGTTCAGGCCGTCGTGACAAAGGGTGCGGGCATCGGAGGAAAGGGCGGTGGCGGTATCTCCCTCTCCGGGGAAGCCAAGGACATGATGGCAGCTTCCAAACAGCTTGCAGGCGCATCTGCCGCACCTTCCCGCGAGCATCTGGTCGCAAAGCCCGACCTCTCCCGTTAGATAGAACACCAGAAAGCCAGCAAACCGCACAACCAGAAACACAGAAAGGATGATTGCCATGCAAGATAACGACTTCTGGATTGGGCAGGAGCAGATTCCCGTTGACCTCTCCCTCCTGCTCACCTACTCCAACGATGAAGACTATTGGTACGCTCCGGGGGAGTATGCGCTCAGGGTCTATACCGTCGATACCCTGAACACCAACTTCGCCCGTCCCTGCTTCGCGTTCGGTGAGCGCACGTCCGACCCGGAGATGGAGGATGTTTCCGGTGCTATCGAGAACACCCTCCACGAACTTCTCGATTCCGGCGCGACCCCCGAGGACGTGTACCGCATCATGGGACTCGTTAAGGAGAGCGAGCTTTCCCCCGAGACCAAGGAAGCTGACAGCTATCTTCCCATCGACCTCGGCTATTGCATCGACGGAAATATCGTCTCCTATGAAGCGGTGCCGGAGGGCGTTGCGACGGTGCCTGAAAACGTAGACTACCCGCGTTACGCGGAAGCGATGGAGAGCCATGTGCCGCTTCCCATCGCTACGCAGATTGCCAAGCATGATTTCTCTCACAGGCAGGCGGATATCCTCATGGAAGCCGCCCGCAGCCCGCACGTCTCGCCCGAGACGCTTGAGACGATAGCCGACAAGACCCTTTCGTCCGGTAAGATGCGCGGTCTTCTGGATATCGCTTCTGTCGGCAAGAACCCCCTCGATTTTCGCAATATGGACGAGCAGACACTTAAGGCGGCTGTTTCCGTGCTGTTCCACGGCGGCAAAGACCTCCCCGTGACGGAGCTTGACCTTGCGCAGCTGCGTTCGGTAGACCTCGCGCTGATGGACGGGGCTTCCCCCGCCGAAGCCATGCGTGCAGCCGAGAAGTCTACATCCGCCGAGCCGGAAGCGACTGCCGCATCTCTCGCATCCGAAGCCCGCGACGCGAAGGCCGCTCGCACCGAACTCGATAGCCAGTCGGAGATAAAGGATGCCCCGACACGCGCGGAAAAGGCAGATGGCTCCCTGTGACAAAGCCGTTTCATGGGCAGAAAGGAGGACACCTATGACACCTGACGAAAAAACATTCGACCCGGAAACCGTTACCGACAAACAGCTCGTTCAGTACGAACAGGCCATCGACCGTGGCCTAACCGAAGCCGACGCGATGCGCCTGACCGAACACGAGTACAACGGCTTTCAGGCCAATGCCATCATCGCCGCCGCGCTGAACCCGGCGGTGGGAGAAGACGTGCTAGATGCTCTCGCGACCCCCAAGTACACCGCAGCGCAGATGACGGCCATCGCGAAAATCGCCATCAGGGGCGGAGACTTCGCACGCTTCCTAGACCCGCAGATGGACGCACGGCGCATGGAAGCCGCCTATCTGGTCGTGGCGCACGGTGGGAGCGACTTGCCTGTGGAACGTCTCTCCCGCTCCCAGCTGCTCACCATCAACAACATCCTTCTGCAAGGCCTTCTCCCCTATGAGACCGTCCGCGCCATCGCGAAGCCCGCGTTTACCCCTGAGAGCATGGAGGTCATCGCCGCCGCTATGGAAAACGCACGCCATGACCCCTATACCGGTGAGCACTCGCTGACCGAAGCGCAGGTGGCGCGTATCATGAACCCGGAATACAGACCGGAGCAGCAAATCGCGCTTCTTACCGCCATGCGCGGGCAGACCCCGGTTGCAGACCTGAGCGATGCGGACTTTGCGGGGCTGTTCCCGGCTTCCCTTTCCGTAGAGCAGATGAGCGCCTGTGCCTATGCTGTGAACCGGTGCGGGTATAACACGCCACTTCTCATGATGACCATGCAGGCGTGCGCGGACATGAACGCGCAACAGCTCATGGCCGTTTTCGATGCAACGGCGGCAGAGTTTTCCGATACCACTATGGCAAAGGTCTCCACAATCCTTATGCACACCCCAGCCCTTACCTCCCAGCAGATGCGCTATCTGCTCGCGGAAGCTAGGGACGGCACCCCGTTTCCAGCTCTGGAATCCATGAAGGAGCATCTGCTGGCACAGGCGGAACCCGAAAAGGCACAGGTTGCCGAAACCGGTGTCAAGTCCGAGTCCCGTGACATGGCATCCGGCAAGGAAGCGCTTGCGGAGCAGGCGGGACTCGATGGCACCCAAAAAATCAATCAGAACAAGGAGATGGAATAGATGTTTCACAACATATCTAATCCCAAATGGTTCGGCAATTGGAGCCGTTTGGAAGATGACTATCTCGGCAACGGCGGAACGGACATTGCCGACAACTTCACTTTCTCGAAAATGGAAAAAACCGGCGGGCTTTTCGGTTCCATCATCAGACTGGCTACCGCATTTCCCGCCTGCGACCCGGAGACCGGACATGCCACCGGCGCTTGGAAGGTGGCCTGCGAGTCCATCGACCTCGACGAGGTGCCGCTTTCCGATATCGCGGACATGATTTCCGGCTTTTACTGCGCCTGCGCGTCGAGAAGGACGATTACCAATGGATACAGTGCCCCAACTCCGAGTCCGCCGTGAACATGATGAACATGGTCATGGATGCGCACATGCCGCTGGACTTCTTCGATGGTTTTGTCTGCGGCGATGAGGAATATGGTCTCAACGAGGAAGCACACGAAATGGCTTCTGGACGGAAGGAAATCGACACCCAGACGGAAACCAAGGATGCGCCGGAAGTTGACGCGGACAAGGAGGTGAAATAGATGACCGATACTTTCAAGGAGATAGGTTCCCTGTTCGGCAGGGAAGGCGCGGGCGCAGGATTCGCCAAACAGACGGATAAGGAATCCTTCACCTATGCCTTCGCTTGGCCGGAGGGAGATACTTGGGCAACCCTCACCGGATACCTGAATCTCGATGAGCAGCCGGAGGAGTACGTGCGCCGCGTGCTGCAAGACGGCGGATTCCGCTCCGATTGGGACAACCCGGATTACGACCCCATCGGTGATTTCAAGGAGACAGCCGGTGACGAATACCGGATTCCTCTCCTGAAAGTCCTGCTCCGGGAGCAGCTGGAAAGCCGCTACGAGGTCGCAAACCATTTTTCGACGATGAACCGCGCCCGCGTGGAGCTTTCCGCCTTTATCCAGAACGAAGGCGGCGCACCGCTTCCCGAAGACGCGCTCGGTACTCCCGAAGAACAGGGTATCCGTGCCATGCTCATCGCCACCGGCGAACCTCCGCGCGAGATGACCCTTCTGCCGGATAAAAACGGCTCCACCTTAAAACCGTTGCAAGCGCTGGTGGGTGGAAATATCGAGACTTTCGATATCGCTTTCGGAGAGGGGGTTTCCCTTTATGTGAACGAGGAGGGTCTGTTCACCTGCCCGCCAAATCGTGCCATTTTCGCCACCGAGGAGATGGCAAAAGCCGGGTATCTCTCCCAGCTCGATTACTCGAAGGTCGTGGAGATGGGGGATTTCTACACCGTTCTAAACGGCGATATCGTAGCCGTGGGCTTCGACCCAGAGACAGGGGAGAGCCGGTCGCTCACGGATGGAGAGACTGCCCGCGTGGAAGGGTACTTCACCGTTATCAGTAGACCCGGAAGCGGGGCGAAGGCCGTCGATGATATCCGGCACGGTATCACTCCGGGTAGCTACGACATTTCCGTGGAGAGCCACGACTGCACATCCGGCAGGAACGCGCTCGCGGCGGATGCACCTGCAAGGGATGCGCCCGGAAAGGATAACCAGAACATCGGATAGAACCCGAAGTGACAAAAAATAGAAAGACAGGATGCCGCATCCCGTATGGGAGCGGCATCTCCACAAATGCGAAAAAGAACGGGAGGTGCGAATGATGAAAGCAGAAAAAGGCTCCGAGATTATCACGACCATCTGCGAGTACGAGAACTCCGTGGCGATGCCGGATAATGAACGCCTGACCTATCTCGACACGTGCGGCATCGCCCGCCTTAAGGATGGGAACGGAAATGTAAAAGCACAAGAAGCCTATGCGAACAGATGCAGCGAGTACCTGCGGTTCGGACACGAAGTTGACCTTGCCGCCTGCGGCGCATACAGCCCCTACGATGCCCTGAAAGTCTGCGACACGCCGGAGATATTCTTGAAGACCGGGTTCGAGCAGCGCCCCATGCTCTACACGCAAAAGCATCTCTTTCAGGCTCTCACGCCGAAATCCGATTACAACTCCCACCGGCACGGCTTCTCCATCGAACAGGTAAAGCGCTTTCCCGAGCTTCTTGCTTCCCCGGTGGTTCTCGCCAACAGCCCGACCAGGGAGGATGTTCTGCTTGCCATCCTTCTCGCGACCGATGCCTACGACACCCCGCTCATCGCGGGCATCAAGCCGGACGGCACGGGAAACTACGGGGAGCGCGAAGTGGAAACGAATATGGTCTTGAGCGTCTACAGCAGACAGAACTTCATCCGTTACTTCGCCCTGTTACGGGATATGGATGCCTTCGTGTTCGTAAGCGGCAGGAAAATCGAAGCGCTCGAAGACCTATCCGGGCTTCCGCTTGCGGGAAATTGCTCCGGTCTCGATATTGACAGGATTCTGCAACGCCCGAAGTGCCTTGGATAGATACGCAGGTCAGGAGATTTCAAAGCATGTTCTTCAAGAAGAAAAAAGGGAAAACACCGAAAACCTCGAACAGGAAGGTCGTTCCTAACATGAAGCCCATCGAAGAGCTTAGAACCAATAAGGATGTTGCCGAATGGTGCCGCGATTTTCTGCGCATCACGGACGAGCTTTCGCCAGAACTCGCGATTGCCGACCGTGCGGAACGCAACTATCTCATGGCACTCGTCGGGTTTCTCGTGGAATGGTGCCCGCGCAAAGACCTCTCTTTGGAAAGCCTAGCCGTACTCCTCTCCGTCGACGATGCGCGTGAAAACGACGAGAACTCCCAGTCCGCCCTCGACCTTATGTTCGTCCAAATTGAAACAGGAAAAGCATACAGGTATGTAGCGGAATACCATCAGTATCTTTGGGTGCCGAGCAAGTACAGGCGAAACTCCGACGGCATGAAACCGGCAGACCGCAAAGAACTCGTCGGCAGCGAGGACTTCGCCCTGTTCTGTTGGGACTCGGTAAATCATCTTCCGGCCATCCGTCGCATCTCCCTCAAAGCGAGCCTGACCTCCCGTCTCATCGACTTTAAGTACCTGCGCGAAGCCGAGCCTGCCGCCGAAGCGCCCGCCGGTACCCGTTGGGTTCCAAGCGATGCCCCTGACTATGGGTTCGATGATAACGATGACGATATTCCCGCCTTTTCATTCCCAGAAGCCTAGCAAACCAGAAAGGAAGGAAACCATATGAGCAAATTAGTCATCGCGGAAAAGCCGATGCTCGCCCGCGATATCGCCCGCGCCATCACGGGAAAAGAGGTGTCCGAAAGCGCCCGCCTTCCCATCTCGGGAAACGGCTACACGGTCTGTGCCTGCTCCGGCCACCTTTTGGAACTGGTAAAACCGGATGCCATCGACCCAAAATGGGGAATGCCTTGGAGCCTTGATGTACTCCCTATCGAGGTTCACGACTGGCCGAAGGAACCGGCGGTCGATAAGAAGACCGGAGAGAGCAAGAAGCCCCTCATAGACCAGATTGCGGGACTCCTTAAAACTTGCGATTCCGTCATCGCCGCCGGTGACCCGGACGATGAGGGGCAGCTTATCGTGGACGAGCTTTTGGACTACCTCGGCTACGCCGGTAAGGTCGAGCGCGTCTACGTGAACGACAACATCGAGAAGAATATCGTGAAGGCATTCGACAAGCTCGTGCCCAACGACTCCTGCCGAGGTGCTGGCAATGCCGCCTATGCCCGACAGATGGCGGATATGTGCTTCGGCGTGAACGAGACGAGACTCGCCACCAAGCGTCTTGACGGCCTGTTCACCGTCGGACGCGTGCAGACCCCGACGCTGGGGCTTGTGGTGAAACGCGACGAAGCCATCGCCCGCCACGTCACCCGAAAGTTCTACGAGCTGTTTGCAAGCGGTGATTCGGATGCCGGAGAACTCACCTTCAAGTATCTGCCGGGAAAGGAGCTGCTTGCCGGTGAGAAGCATCTGTTCGAGCGGCATACGCTGGAAGCCCTTAAGGAAAAGCTCGACGGACGCGACCTGCACTTTGAAACGACCGTATCGAAAAAGCAGGAGAACCCGCCGCTTCCCTACAACTTGACCGTGCTGCTTTCCGACATGAGCGAGCGCTTCGGCTTCACTGCCGCGCAGACTCAGCAAATTACGCAGGATTTGCGTGATAAGTACAAAGCCATCACCTACAACCGCTCCGATTCCCAATACCTCAAGGAAGAGCACCGAGAGCAGGCACCGGCAGTCCTTGCGCAGGCGATGAAGAACCTCGGCGTGCGCTGGCCTTTGGATTACCGGCTCCACTCCAAGGCGTTCAACGATGGGAACGTGACCGCCCACCATGGCATCATCCCGCAGGAAGCGGATATACCCGTTTCCGCGATGGAACCGGACGAAGCCAAGGTCTACACCGCCATCTGCGAGCGCTATGCGGTGCAATTTCTTCCTCCCGCCGTGTACGACGTGAGCGAGAGCACGGTAAGCGTGGACGGCGGAACGCTTAAGCTCACCGCGAAGCGCCTTTCGGACGCGGGGTTCACGGCTGTCTTCCCGAACATCTCGAACAGCCGCGTCAGAGAGGATTCCGATACGGGGAACCCATGGGTTCCCGCAGGAAGCCACACCCTTGCCGGTATCTCCTGTTCAATCACGGAAGGGGAGACCACCCCGCCCGCACCCTATACGGAGGGCACCCTCATCACAGACATGGCATCCATCGCGAAGTACGTCAAAGACCCGGAAATCCGGGAAATCCTTAAGCGTAAGGATGACGGCAAGAAGGGCGAACACGGCGGTATCGGAACGACGGCCACCCGCTCCTCCATCATCGAGGGTCTGAAAACCCGTGGCTACCTTGAGGAACGAAAGGGAAAGGTTCGAGCGACCGATAAGGCCAAGGCGTTCTACGCACTCCTCCCGCCGGAGATTCGCGGTGCAGACGTGACCGCAAGATGGTGGCTCATCCAACAGGATATCGCAGACGGCAAGGCGGACGTGAACGCCCTGCAAGATTCCGTCATCGAGGTCTTCAATCACCACCGCGAGACCGCCTACGTGGGCGCATCCATCGCAGGTGCCGGAAAGACCGTAGTGGGCAAGTGTCCGAGGTGCGGCAAGGACGTTATAAAGACCGGCTCCATCTACGCCTGCTCCTCCATCAAGAACGAGAAGCAGGAGGACGGCACTTGGAAGGAGGTCGCGGGCTGCGGGTTCAAGCTGTTCGGCTTCTGCACCAAGAAGTTCACCGAGAAGCAGGCCGCATCCCTTCTTGACGGGAAGGCAGTCTCGCTAAGGGGCTGCAAGTCCAAGGCCGGAAAGACCTTCGATTGCACAGTCGTTCTTCAAAAGGACGGGTCGGTAGAACCTATTTTCACACCGAGAAAACCCACGAAAAAAGGCCGCAGGTAGCGGCAGAAAGGAAGGAATGACATGGCAACACTCCTATCACCGGATATGCTTCCCGAGGATATTCGGAACATGGATTTCGGGCAGGCTTCCATGCCCCACGCGCCCGAAGCCCAGACCCCGGAAGTGCCCTACGATACGACCACATCCGCACCAGACCGCCCTGCCATACCGCTCTCCCCGGACATGCTTTCCGGGAACCTGCGAGGAAACGACAGTGAGAAATCGGGCATCGAGTTCTCCTTCGATGCCTTCGGATACACCCAGCAGGTCGAGCTTGTACAGGAGTCCTATGCGGACGGAAACCTTGCAGTGACCGCCTATCTCTCCGACCCGACCGACGAATCGTTCGGACAGCCTTGGAGCAGCGTCACCGTGAACTTCGGTTCCCCGTTGCAACAGGACGCGACCGTTTTCCTCGACACCAATAACATGGGAGAAGCGATGCTCTCGAAAATCTCCCAGCTCGGAGCCTTCACCGGCCAGTTCATGCGTTCGGGATTCTGCTCCTACCCGGCCTTCACCTTCGATACCGAAGTCATGGGCAACATGCGCGACTTAAACGAGTTTGTATCGGCAGACCACAGCAGCCTTGCCGAGATGCGGGGCGCGTGCCACGCGGCACTCGAAAACGTATACGGCAGCGAGTTCACGGATGCCTTGGAAAGCGGTTACGACCTGAACGCCGAATCCCATGACTGCGCTTCCGGAAGCGCCGTGCTCGAAACCTGCGATACGACACGCGCGGAACAACCCATGAACCATGTGAAGGGGGTGCGATAGGCATGAGCCGCTTTCACTCGAACCGGACTTGCATCCGTTCGCCGACAGCTATCCTAAGCAGCCAAAACACACCATTGTGCTAAAATCGGATACCGTATACACACCGCGCGGGACTACCCGTTCCGCACAGACAGAAAGGATGAAAAAACATGCCCAAGAAGACACCGGAGCCAGAGCAGGCTCCCAAGGCAGACAACTACGCCAAAATCAACATGCCCGCCGCCTTCCTCACGCCCCACGACATTCAGACAAGTGACGGGCGCACTTTTGAGAAGTGCTTCGTTTCCTTCCCCAAGGGGACGAAGGTGAACGGCATCGACGTGAGCGGCTTCTCAACCGATGTGTTCCTCTCCGACTACATGAAGAAGGACATGCTTGAGAAGGGACGCGCCACGGTCTCGTTCAAGAAGGACGAGCCGGTGCCCATCTGGACGGGGAAGAAGGACGATGCCGAGCACCCGTATCAGCGCTACGAGGTGAAGGCCACCGACCTCACCCACGCACTCAAGGTGGCGCAGGACTCCTATAAGGCCGAAAAAGCCGCAGAGCGTGCCGCCGCAAAGGACGGCGTGAGCCTTGCGGGCGAAGCGCGCGACATGGAGACCGGGAAGGACGCGCTCGCAGGCGATGACCCCGCCAAGTCCACCAAGTCGCGAACCGGGCAGGATATTGCCCAGTAGTACAGAGGAAAGAGGTGACAGTTCATGGTAATCGAGGTGCTCTACAAGTCCTTCCGCTACGAGAAGTTCGACTCGTCTGCCCAGACGAACTCCGAGCCGTTCCGCGCGAAGGGAACGAACATCCTTACCGACTGGAACCTCTACCTCGGTGCCCTTGAGGAAAACGGCATCATCCTCGCAGAGCACTGGTATGACGGAAATCCGCAGCACACAGGCGGGCAGGTGACCCTTGAGGGCACCAAGGTTCCCGCCGCCACCCGTCAGGTCGGGAGCGCCATGCTTCTCGTCTCGCCAGATGAGCTGGACGATGTGGTCTGGCTCAAGAAGGACGGCGAAAAGCTCCTGTGGCGGGAGGGCGATGAGCTGATAAACGGTGAGCGGTTCTTCGCCATGGAGCAGCTGTGTTACTCCGATGCCACAGTGCAATCCATCAACCGTCGCGCCATCGCCGTGTTCGACTACTTGAAACACGCGCACCCGACGCACTCGGATGATGAGATTGCCCGCATCATGGGCTACACCGAATCCGCCATCGAGCGCATCCGCGATGCAGAAATCTCTCAGGACGAGGGTTTCGTGGACGATGACGGGGAAGGTCAAAACGAGGAAGACAACACCGGAGCTATCGGCAGATATGACTTCGGTTAGAGATAGAACGAAACGAGAAACGCAGTTCAAACGAACCACCAACGAAGCTACAGAAAACCACGCAAACAAGGAAGGAGAAAAGAACACATGAAGATTCTCGGACGAATCAAGAAATCTAAGGTGCTCACTGCGGTCATGACCGCAGTGCTCATCTTCCAATCGGCCTGCCCCACCGGGCTTGCCTATGCCGCGCAGAAATCGGGTGTTAGCGCCTATGCTGCCGGTCAGACCATCGACCAAGCACTCGGTGCCACCAAGACGGTCGAGTCCGTGCTCTCCCAGCACGAGAACGACGAGTATTACCTCACCACGCCATATGGCAACAAAGGGCCTCATGGCGAGGACGGCGCAATCGACACTTGGGACTGCTGGAAACCGAAGGGCGAGTACGGTAGCGGTGCCTATATGAACTGCACCGGTTTTGTGGTTGCCGTCCTCCGTGCCTGTGGAGCGAATACATCCATCATCGGAAACTATACCGCCAACGACGGCTACAACAGGGGTAACGAGACGAACGCATCTAAATGGGATGAGTATTGCCGCGACAACAATGCCGTCAGCTACACATTCAGCTCCAAAGAGCAGATGCTCGCGTCCGGTATCCTTGAGAAGGGCGATATCATCTACATGGAGCCGGCGGACTGGAATCATAGCAATTCAGACTGCCATATCGGCTTCTTCTGGGGCAGCAACAGCTCGGAAGACCTTTTCTGGCACTCTTCCAGCCACGCGGACGGTATTGTAAAGGGCTATTTCCCGAACTCCGCAGGCGGCAACGTGATTTCCAAAATCACGCCCAAGTATCCCGTTCGCTACTACCGTGTCATCAAGACGTTGCACAAGGGATATCTGACACTGCATAAGGACTCCTCAAATAAGACCCTTACCGATGCCAATGACTGCTATTCCCTCGCAGGTGCCGAATATGGGGTCTACACTGACTCCAACTGCTCGAACAAGGTAGCGACCCTTACGACGAACGTAAGCGGGAACGCGAACACCGTCTCGCTCAACCCCGGACGCTACTATGTGAAGGAGACCAAGGCTCCCAAGGGATATTTCACCGATTCGCAGGTTTACACCGCAGATGTTTCCGGTGCGAATCGCGAATCCTCGCCTGTGAAGCTCTCAGTCAGCGACAATCCCGCAAATGACCCTATGGCTATGCTCCTTGGTAAATACGACGGCCAGAAGACCTATAACGGCGCTGGTAACCTCCCGCAGGGTTCCGCCACCCTTGCAGGTGCCGAGTTCACCGTCGATTACTACGCCACCCTTGACTACAAGAGCTACGATGACCTTAAGAACGCCGACGTGAAGCCGACACGTTCTTGGACGTTCAAGACGAACGAAAACGGAATCGCCAACTTCAAGGCCGACGATTTTGTTTCCGGCGATGCCTTCTACTACAACTCCAACAACGACCCGTGCATCCCACGCGGCACTGTCGTCATTCGTGAGACCAAGGCACCCACAGGCTATGTGAAGTCCGACGATGTATCCTTCCAGAAGATTCAGGAGAATCCGACCACAGGTGCCGTTCGTACTTACAACGTCCCGGAGGTTGCCGAGCAGGTCTACCGCTCCGATATCGAGTTCACGAAAAAGGCCGATAACGGTTCCGAGCACCTTGCAGGCGTGCCCTTCAAGGTGACCTCCCTCACTACCGGCGAGTCCCATATCGCTGTGACCGATGAGAACGGCTATTTCAGCTCCGCGTCCTCTTGGAACGCGCATGACTCGAACACCAACGCGAACGATTGGGCGCTGACCGCAAGCGACACCATCGACAGCACAAAGCTCGATGCTAACGCCGGTTTCTGGTTCGGCAACAACAGCGTGCTCGATGGGAACGGCACCACTTCCACCTCCGATGCCGTCAAGGCGGACAACAAGCTCGGTGCCCTGCCCTTTGACACCTATTCCATTGAAGAGCTTCGCTGCTCCGCTAATGAGGGCTATGCGCTCATCAACACGACTGTTACTGTGACCCGTGATGCCAAGACTATCGACCTCGGCACTTTCGATGACCCGGAGCCGGAAATCCACACCACCGCCTACGACGCTTCTGATAGCGACCATTACGTTGGGGTCGGCACCGTCAAGATTTCCGACAAGGTAGAGTACAGCCATCTCGTCGCGGGTAAGACCTACACCGTCATCGGTGAACTGCATGATGCCGCTACCGGCGATGCTGTCACGGTTAACGGTCAGGCTATCACTGCTGAAAAGACCTTCACGGCTGAGGACTCCGCAGGTTCCGTCACGCTTGACTACGCTTTCGATTCCTACGACCTCAAGGGGAAGACCCTCGTGGTCTATGAGACGCTTACCGATGCAAAGGGTGCGAAGCTCGCCGAGCATAGGAACAAATCCGACGTTTCCCAGCAGGTGACCGTGCTCACGCCGAAGCTCTCGACAAGCGCTGTGGGCGATGCGGACAATAGCAAGTCCGTCACCGCTGAGGGTGATGTTACCGTTACCGATTATGTCCGTTACACCGGGCTTACCGCCGGGCAGACCTACACGCTCACGGGAACCCTTATGGACAAGTCCACCAAGAAGGCTTTCGTGGATGCCGACGGCAACCCCGTCACCGCGACTGCTGAGTTCACGGCGGAAGCCGAAAGCGGTACCGCGACCGTGACCTTCACCTTCAATGCCAGCAGCATCAAGACCGGCACCAAGCTCATCGCCTTCGAGACCCTTTCCACGAACGGTATCGAGATTGCCGACCACAAGGATATCAACGACATTGACCAGACCGTTACCGTGAAGGCTCCCGTTATCGGCACCACCGCCGTCGATGCTGCCGACGGTGACAAGACGGTTACGGGCGAGGAAAATGTCGCTGTCCGCGATACCGTCCACTACAACAACGTGACCCCCGGCAAGACCTACAAGGTCATCGGTGCCCTCTACGAGAAGGTTCTTGACAAGAACGGAAAGGTCACGAAGAAGGTATTCAAAGACAAGGACGGTACCCCCGTCACTGCGGAAGCAAACTTTACCGCAGAGGACTCCTACGGAAACGTCGATGTGACCTTCTACTTCGATGGCAGTTCGCTCAAGGAAGGTACCTCTCTCGTTGCCTTCGAGTCCCTGTCCTACAACGACAATGAGATTGCTTCCCATGCCGACGTGAATGATTCCGGCCAGACTGTCATCATCACGAAGCCCAAGCTCTCCACTACCGCAACGGATGCCCTTGATGGTGATAAGAACCTCATCGGTGAGGATAATGCCACCATCGTCGATACCGTCCATTACATGAACGTGACCCCCGGCAAGACCTACAAGGTTTCCGGCACCCTCTACGAGAAGGTCACCGACAAGGACGGCAAGGTCACCAAGAAGCA
>ERZ809296.1066-NODE-1066-length-35143-cov-5.696107_pt1 | contig 35143 bp, 13 predicted proteins | sample MGYA00520511_ERZ809296 | MGnify/ENA primary metagenome ERZ809296 (study PRJEB31576, sample SAMEA3212662) | Homo sapiens | biome: human-gut; feature: human gut; material: fecal | place: Sweden | collected 2012 ...
TTATAATCAGATAAAGAACCTACGTAATCACCTTTTATTTTTACTGTTTCACCTAATTTTCTATTGCTTACAGGCCCATTGTCACCGGCGAAGCTAATACCTTTATCAAGGGCGGTGTTAATAGTAGTAATATCTTGTTTATTCTTATTGATGCTCTGGCTATTGTTGCTAATATTATGTGCATTAGTATCAATCGATGATTTATTACTATTAACCTTATCATTAACCCGCTTTAACTGATCTTCCGTAGCAGCACGTCCTGTAACAGGTGCTGGATTATTTACATTCCATGATGTATTGGTAAGACCTGTGACCGTTCCTGTACCACTATCTATGGTTACAGGATGCGAGGCCGCCCCTTTCCCTACAGTAATCTTATAGTTTAAGCCAACAGTATACTCCTTACCACCTTTCGCAGTTGAGTTTTCTTTTATCGTAATATTACCATCATCATTTGCTTTTACTATGGCTTCTTTAGCTGTACCGTTAATTGCCCGTTGCAACTGACCGTAGTTAACTGCATCCTGACTACCGCTACCGTCTGCAACACCTCTAAGCTGTTGATTATTGGCATTAAGACCACCTGTTGACACATAGAGTTTACCGCCTACAGACACCCCTTTATTATCAATCGTAGCAGTTCCTGCTGTTACGCTATCCAAACCAGTTATTTTTTTAGCCAATTTCACATTTAGTGTGCCATTTCCGTCTGCTTGAACCCCAATATTGTTGTCAGCCAAAGCACCGGTAGCGCCACCTTTTATTCTTACTGTGTCACCTAATTTTACTTGGTTCTGAACAAAGTTATCACCATAAAAGAACAATCCTTTATCGATATTGTCTTTATTATATCTAATAGCATCGTGGATCGTGCTTTTACCTGTAAAACCGATATCGCTCATCGTTAATTTACCGGTATCAGGATCGAGCGCTGCATTACCGCCAAGGATATTTTTAGTAGTAGTGGCTAAATTGCCCAAGCTATTTGCTACGGCATATAGCTGACTACCATTAATAGCATCTGTAGACGAAGGATTCATACGCCCTGCTGCCACATTTGTAATCGTGCGTTTTACCGTATCATTACCGATACTTACAGTAGAATCTGCCGTTCCTCCCGCTAAATTCTTATACCACAAACCATTTACAAGCTGATTCGGTGTACTATGAGTATCCGCAGTCGCAGAATTAGTACCTAATGCAACTGAGCGATTATGATTTTTGTTTACCGTCGTATTTCTACCAAGAGTAACACTATCCTCTGCATTGCTGACTGCACGATTACCGATGGCAATACTATTTTTCTGAACTGAGTCAGAATCTGTACCAATAGCTATAGAAGAATCCTCACGGGCATTACTTTCCCAGCCCATTGCAATGGAGTTGAGTCCTACTGCATAGGAGTTTACACCAAGAGCTCTGGACCCTTCGCCCTTAGCTTGTGCATTATTACCGATTGCAACGGCCCATTTACCTCTTGCCTGCGATCCGTTACCCATTGCAACGGCACCACCGGCAGCAGCTTTAGCATTATTACCAAATGCCATGGAGGATCCACCCCAAGCTCTGGCATTGGTACCAAATGCCTGATCATTATCGGCACCCACATAGTTACCGGCCTCATCGTATCCAGCCCAGGATGTATTACCAAGGGCAAAGCCATTTAAAGAAGCTACTTTTGTCAAATTACCGATAGCAACACCATTATTTACTTCAACGTTTGCATTTCTTCCGATGGCAACACCTTGTACATTACCAACACCAGCCCTATTTGCTCTTGTAACAGTAGCACCTGTACCCAAAGCCACACTGTTATCCGCCAGTGCTGTGCTATTATCACCCATTGCTACAGTGCCATTTTTAGCTTGAGCGCCGTCCCCTTGCACAATAGTACTCCCATGCACAATCATTGGAGACATCATGGACATAAATAAAGCTGTAGCAATTACAGACCCTGACATCTTGGCAAATACCGATGTCATTGTCGAACGTTTCGACATATTCTTCGCTGTTTCAGCTACAACGACATAACATCCCTTTGTACGACTCCAGATTACTTTAAAAATTCGGTTCATCTCGTCTTACTCCTTGCATAAAACTATCAGATTATATGAATATAATAAAATATTTTATAACTATTTTAAAAAGTAAAAATACAGTTAATATATGGCTATTTACCGATGCATATTATATTAAACATATCATATTCTATGGTAAAAGTAAAAAATTTTTCACTCTACACTCACTTCCAAATCATAAATATTTATGAATATACAAAAACTCCGCTATATACCTTATGAATATGCTAAATGTACTAATTTTTTCGCATAAAATTAACTTCATGAAAAAAATGTATTTCACTTTAGTAAACTATTATGATCTAACTATTACTCACCTATTTTAATTACATTACAAAATACCATGACATATATATGCTCAAATAGTCATTAAATCTATTTTTTGCATGCAAAAAGGCGCCAAAAGCATTTCGCTTTTGGCGCCTTTTATAAGCACTGCCGTATCAATATGTTATTTCATATTATTTCAAGCCCGCTTGTTGCATCAATAATGCAATTTGTGCTCTCATTTCTTCATTGTCGCGTTGTACTTTTTCGTACTTAGCTTTCAAAGCAGTCATTTCATCTTGCATTACGTACATGGAACTGATAGGGCCACCTTTGTAACGTTCAGGAACTGCTTTCTTCGCATCGGAAGTACCGAATTTACGAGTTACACCAGCATTTACCATGTTATGGTGGCTACCAACAGATACACCTACATGGAACATAGTGTCTTCTGCTGTGTAATGTGCAACGCCAAGAGCCGCCGCAGTTTCACCTCTGTAATTACCGATACCGGCCATCACTTGAGTTGGTTCCAATGGATCATATTGAATCGGTTTCAACGCAGACATAGCCGCCGCATGAGCGCCTACACGTTGTGTTTCGCCCGCTACGGAGTTAATAGCATTAGCTAACCCATCTGTAGCACCTTTCAATTGATTTACGTTAACCGCATCCGTGCCGTTTACGCCAGGGCCTACATTGGTAATTGTATTACCACCGTTGTTGAGGCCATCTTTAGTAAGACTTACAGCATTACCGCTAGCAGGTGTAATTGTTACACCGCCACCGTTCATAACTGTAGTATTACCTGCAGCATCCTTAGTTGTTACTGTTTCAAGGCCTTTCAAGTCTTTCGCCATACGAACCTTAAGGTTGCCAGTACCATCGGATACAACACCTAAATTATCTTCTGTAGTCAACTTGCTAGCATCAGTAATGCCACCCACTACATTAACTTGTTCGTTAAGCTTTTTCTTGATTACGGAACCGCTATCGCCACCGTATTTCATACCATCATCTTTAGTTGCCACTTGGTGTGTCTTACCGTTTTCGTCTTGGTACTTAATACGAGTGATGTTGTTACCGTCTAAGTCTGGATCACCTTTATCAACGGTAATATCCGCATTACGGCCGTCTTTACCAGTTAAACCGATATGACCAACACCGTCTTTACCGGACATGGATACAGCATCTTTACCGTCTTTACCAGCAATACCTACCTTGCCATCTGTACCATCAACACCGTTAGGACCAGTAATGGATACGCCGTCTTGACCGTTTTTGCCAACTTTTACCTTATCAGTAGTTAAGCTGTCAGTCTTAAGGTTTTTCGCCATCTTGATAGTAACATTACCATCTTGGTCGGCTACTGTTTTAATATTTTCGCCGGAATATTTATCGTCAGACTCTTTACCTTCACCTTTGATAGTAACCTTTTGGCCTAAATCACGGTGGAATTCACCTGTATTACCAGCAAAATTCATACCTTTTTTCGTAATTTCATCACCTAGGTTAGTAATCTTATTATCCAAGGCTTTGTGAGATTTTTGCAATTGATCTTCTGTAGCAGCACGACCGCTTGTGATGTTGTTAGGATCCCAATCTTTGTTTTCCAAACCTGTCACATAACCGTCTTTGCCATCAACAGATACCTTGCCTGCTGCAATCTTACCATCTTTACCGTCGATAGTTACCTTGTCGCCAGCTTTTATAGTACCGTTTTCACCGTCAATTGTTACATTGCCAGCTTTAATCGTACCTTTGTTGCCGTCGATGGTAACTTTATCACCAGCCTTGATGGTACCTGTAGTACCGTCCATCACGATTTGTTTCGTAGCATCAGAGCCCAATGTCACTTGATCTTTAAGACTTACTTCATAGTTCTTGGAACCATTCGCATTGGTGCTAGGTGTCACAGTAATATTATTACCTGCCGATACCGTTGTAGATGCAGCTGCTGTAGCTTTATCCAATTGAGATTTATTAACTGCATCGTTAGGGTCCGTGCCATCAGCTACATTCGTAATCTTGTTACCGCCGTTGTTTAAGCCGTCTTTTGTAAGACTCACTGCATTACCACCAGCACGATTGATTGTCATGCCATCACCATTGATAACAGTATTATTGCCGCCGTTTGTAAAAGTAGCAGACGTTAAGCCTTTCAATTCTTTCGCCAAGCGCAATTTCAATGTATCGGAACCGTCGGAAACAACACCGATGTTGTCTTCAGTCGCTAATTTGCTTTCATCGGAGATACCGCCCTTAACATTCACTTGATTGTTAAGTTTCTTTTTAATTACATTGCCTGTATCGCCGCCGTACATCATACCATCATCAAGGGTTGCAAGCGTATGTGTATTGCCATCTTTATCTTCAGTCACTAAACGATTAATGCTTGTACCATCTACACCGTTTTTAGCGTCGCCACCTTTAAGTGTAACGCCGTCTTGACCGTTTTTACCAGCAATAGCCACACTATTAGCTTTGAGGTTTTTGTTCATCTTTACATCGATAGTTGTGTTACCATCTTGATCTTGTGTGATGAAAGTTTTAAGGTTTTCACCGCTGTAGTTAGCATCAGCATCATTACCTTCACCCTTAACAGTTACTGTAGAGCCAAGTTTATTAGTTTTTACGCCGCCACTGTTAGCGTCGAATTTCAAACCTTTATTAGTTAATGCGTCTTCACTATCTTTGATTTTATCTTTCAAGTAATCCACATTAACCGCTTCGCTACCATCGTTACCTGTAGCATACGCCACGTTTGTTACATGAGTGCCACCAGTTTTATTAGTATAGGTAGGACCTTCATAAGTTACTTTTGTGTAATCTGGACTGCCAGCAGGATCCAAGTCATACTTAACAGCACGATCATTTAATTTATCAAGGCTAGATTTAGACGCAACGTCCTTAATCTTAACAGTCTCTTTTGTACCTGCATGGTTTTTATCTTCTACAGTCAAGTCAACATCACCGTTAGAATCAACTGTATAAGCACCATCTGCAGCAGCAGCATTTTTCACCAAACGGTAATCTGTAGCAGCAGCACCTTGGTTCTTAACAACATCACTAATCTTTTTCAATTGATCTTCTGTAGCAGCGCGACCGCTTACAGGATTAGTTGTATTCACATCCCAATCTTTATTATCAAGACCAGTTACATAGTTGTTAGAATCAGCGTGTTTACCCATTGTTACACCGCCGGCTTTCACAGTATCTGTAGCCGTCAATGTTTGAACATTAAGATTTTTGTTCAATTTAACGCCGATTGTAGTATCATCGCCGGTTTGCGTAATTTCAGTAGTAATATTACCATCACCATTTACTGTTACTTTAGAACCAAGTTTGTTCGTTTTTACATCGTTATTATCAGCATCGAAACGAAGGCCCTTGTTGATAAGTTCATTTTTAGCATCGTGCAATTGACCGCCGTTGACTGCATCTTTGGAATTAGCAGACACATCCCCGTTAGCAACATTCGTTACCTTTTGGTCATTTGCATTGATACCTGTTGGAGATACATATGTTTTACCACCTACAGTCAAACCGCTGTTGTTGATAGTAGTACCACCAGCTGTAACGCTATCTAAACCGCTTAACGTTTTCGCCAATTTCACATTCAATGTGCCATTGCCATCAGATTCAACACCGATATTACCGTCGGATAATGTGCCTGTTGCACCGCCTTTGACAGACAGTTTTTCACCTAATTTTTTATTGATAACTGCACCGGAGTCACCATCAAAGTTCAAACCTTTATCAATAGCAGTTTTATTAGTGTTAACTTTATCATTAACCTTTTTCAACTGATCTTCTGTAGCACCGCGACCGGATACAGCCACAGGATTATCTACATTCCAATCTGTATTTGTAAGGCCTGTTACATGACCAGCATCACCGTCTACAGTTACAGGGTTTGCAGTACCTACGGTAATTTTATTACCTAAACCAACAGTATATTCCTTACCGCCTGCTGCGTTTGTACTTTCTGTTACAGTTACATTCGCATCCTTTGCTTTTACAGTGGATGCTTTGGCTGTACCGCCGATAGCAGCTTGTAATTGTCCATAGTTAACTGCATCATTAGTGCTACTACCATCTGCAACATTAGTAATCTTTTGATTATTCGCATTGAGACCTGTTGTAGATACATAGTTCTTACCACCTACGGTCAAGCCACCATTATCAATCTTAGTATTACCAGCTGTAACGCTATCTAAGCCTGTCAATGTTTTAGCTAATTTCACATTCAATGTGCCATTACCATCGGATACAACACCGATATTACCGTCAGACAATGTGCCTGTAGCACCGCCTTTAACAGTTACAGTATCACCTAATTGTCGATTACTTACAGTGCCTGTGTCGCCAGCAAAGTTCAAGCCTTTATTAATCTTTGTGTTAATAGTGGAAATATCTTGCTTATTTTTAGCGATATCAGTTTTGTTATTCGCAATGTCGCCAGCATTTTTTGTGATATTTTGCTTGTTAGTATTGATATCTCCAGCATTTTTATCGATGGCAGCTTTATTGGTATTAACTTTATCGTTTACCTTTTTCAACTGATCTTCTGTCGCAGCACGGCCGGATACAGCTACAGGATTATCTACATTCCAGTCTTTATTTTGAAGGCCTGTTACATGGCCTGTAGTACCATTAATCGTTACAGGGTTCGCTGCACCTATTGTAACGGTGTTACCCAAAGTCATATTAATAGTTGTATCACCATTAGCTTGTGTAATTGCGGCATTAATATTGTTGCCGTCACCTTTGATGGTAACTTTAGAACCTAATAGATTATTTTTCGTGCCACCTGTATTAGCATCAAAGTTAAGGCCTTTATCTATTGTGTCTTTATTGAATTTAATAGCATCGTGAATCGTGCCTTTACCTGTGTTACCGATATTGCTCATCGACAAGTTACCCGTATCAGGGTCAAGCGCTGCATTGCCACCTAAAATGCCTTTTGTAGTACTTGCCAAATTACCTAAAGTATTAGCAACACCATATAATTGGCTACCGTTGATTGCATCTGTAGATTGTGCATTCACACGACCGGCAGCTACATTTGTAATGGTACGTTTTACCGTATCACTACCTACACTGATTGTGGAATCAGCAGAACCGCCGGCATAGTTTTTATACCATAAACCATTTACCAATTGATTTGGTGTGCTTACTGTAGCATCAGTCTTGGAGTTAGCGCCTAGTGCAACGGAACGTTCATGTGCAGCATTAGCAGATACACCTAATGCCATAGAGTTTGTTTGCTCAGCTTTACTGCTTAAACCTAATGCTACAGCACCTACCGCACCAGTAGATGTAGAAGATTGCACACCTATTGCTAGGGAATTACCACCAGATGCAACAGAACCATCACCAGCCGCGATATCAGCATAGGCATTTGTAGTACTACCCCAACCGAGTGCAGTAGAGTGAGAGCTATTAGTTGTAGCATTCGTCCCCAATGCAGAAGAGCCCTGTTTCAAAGCTTTAGAGCCATTACCGATAGCTACCGCCCAATCACCTCTAGATTGAGAACCGTTACCTATAGAAACCGCACCACCACCACTGGATTTCGCATCATTACCGAACGCCATGGAAGAACCACCATAAGCACGTGCATTGGAACCGAAGGCTTGGTCATTAGGAAGACCTATCAATTTATTGGTTTCATCATAGCCGGCACGCGCATTATTACCAAGAGCAAAACCATTAAGAGATGCCACGCGTGTTTCATTACCTAATGCTACACTGTTATTGGTAATCGAACGAGAGTTATGACCGATAGTTACAGCTTGTGCACCATCAGCACTAGTACCGGAACCAACAGCAATTGCATTAACAACCTTGGTCGTTGCACCTTGACCGATGGCGATACCACCTGTTCTTTGATCTGCTGGAACATCTGCCCCTTTGGCAACATCAACAGTTACAGTTGCACCTTGTCCGATAGCAATACCGCTCTGTGTTTTACCTTCATCAGTATCACCTCTACCTACAGATGCATTAGTACCGATTGAAATACTATAGTCACCCTTAGATGCCGTATTATCACCGATAGCAATACCACCGTCATTTTCAGCTTGTGCACCGTTACCTCTTGTAATAGGTGCCCCTAAGGCATCGGTAGGCATCATAACGCCTGTCAGCATAACGGCAACTGCTGTAGCACCTACCATTTTAGAGAATACAACCGACAAAGAAGAACGTTTCGTCATGTTCTTTGCTGTTTCTGCCACAACGACATAGCAGCCCTTTGTGCGATTCCAAATCACTTTAAATACTCGATTCATTAATCTTTCTCCTATAAAACTTATAAAACTTACTAACTAACTATCTACATATTTAATGAAATAACAATGATGTATCGATGATGTATTGAGAATTCATCGACATTCTTGAATGTGTATATCTAAAATACCACATATTACGGGAAAAGTAAACTTTTTTTCATTTTATTTTCATAAAACTTTTGTGTTTAAGTTATTAATAATTTCGATAAAATTAAATATACTGAATATTCTGCATAAATGCTGTATTTTTTTACTATTATTCACCAACTTTCATAAATAATACTAATATGCTCCATAATTATGTACCAATATAACATCATATATAACCAATTTATTTTCTCTTCATTATTCTGATTTATGATAGACTATATAATAGAATGATATCTTTTCATAAACAGATATCGTACAGTGTTTCTGCCATTTTGACTCAATGTACGTACACAATTACTACATACCTACTTAAGCCAATTAACTATTGCACAATCAATAAAGGTAGCATTTTATTATATAGTAAAGGGAATGACAGGTGAAATTCAAATCGCCGTCATTCCTTTTTTATTCTAAGGCACTCTAAAGGCGTATCGGCGGGATTTATAGGCTTTATAGAAATAGAGCATATGTGTATAAAAACAATTTATACGATTACTCCATGTGTTTTTTAATTTTTATTGTTATACTGAAAGCAGAAAGGAGGAAGAAATCTATGTCAGAACTCAATATCTTACAACAAAATATAGATAAACCAAATACGGTTACAGAAGAAGATATCGTAGTTACACGAGATAATCAAACTTTCACAATCAAAGGTCGCTTTAATGGGGAAGAAGGCGTATTCACATATGATGCGGACGTTCAACCTAACGATCAGTTACAATTTCTGCATCACAATTTTACGGCCATCGTAAAAAAAATTACATATAAGGTGATTCAAGGTCAGCGAATCACATTGATTGCAAAATTATATGCATAAAAATATCGGGGTATTGTTAATACAAACAACACCCCGATATTTTTTATCGGTCATACAATTATAAGAAATACAACACAACAACACTTAATTCTTATAATTGAATCATCTAAAATTATTGAATTGTCGGTGCATTAATCGCTTTGCGAAGGTCCACTGTGTGAAGTTCGTCCATTGCAGGAGCCGCTTTTTCATCCACAGGTTTCACGCGATTATTGCCGTCTTTCATAGCTTCGTTCAAGCTGAAGATTACCATTTCGTTCATGTAGAAACGCAATTCATCATCATGTACATTGGCTGTATTGCGATCCAAGATATCAATAATTTGTTGCGCATAGTCCAATTTAGCGTCTTCAGATACAGTCGCATGTTCTGTAAAGAACTGTTTGTAATCGTTATACAAACGATCTAATGCCAAACGCCCATAGCTATCGTTTTTATAACGATGGCTCACGATGTACCAGCTACGACGAACGTTCATGTAGTACAACACATTGTTGCGGTAACGCTCTTGACCAGTCATAACGCGGGAATCATCCATGATGCGCTTGCCCTTTTGGTCCAATTGGAATTGTGTGAAAGCATTCACTACGTCCCGAACTTCTTCGCTAGGTACAGGAACAGCCACTTCTGCTTCAATCACGTTTAATGGTTCAGCTGGTTGTTCCGGCATCATCAATCGATCTTGAGCCGCATCCGCTTGACCTACCGCGCATACACAAGCAAGTGCCAATACAGGCATAAATTTTTTGAATTTCATAAATCCTCCTAATGATGAGCCGCCTCCCAAAGGGCGGCTTTCATATTCCTTACATGATTCTTACATGACTAGAGTATACTAAATAATCCATTTAATCAAGTTCAAGTTATTTTGTAAGCCCTGCTTGTTGCATAAGTAATGCAATTTGAGCCTTCATTTGTTCATTATCAGCCTTAACGGAAGACAATTCATTGAGGCTTTCTTGCATGCGTGCATTTTCAGCTTTTAACGCTGTCACTTCATCTTGCAACACATAAACGGAGCTGATAGGGCCACCTTTATAACGATCTGGAATCGCTTTCTTCGCATCGGAGTTACCGAATTTGTGAGTTACACCGGCATTCACCATGTTATGGTGACTACCAACAGATACGCCTACATGGAACATAGTGTCTTCCGCTGTGTAATGTGCAACGCCTAACGCCGCTGCCGTTTCACCTCTGTAATTACCGATACCGGCCATTACTTGAGTAGGCTCCAATGGATCGTATTGAATCGGTTTCAGCGCAGACATAGCCGCCGCATGAGCACCTACACGTTGTGTTTCACCCGCTACAGCATTGATAGCATTTGCCATCTTATCCGTTGCACCTTTTAACTGATTTACATTAACTGCATCTGTACCGTTTACACCAGCAGCAACATTGGTAATTGTATTACCACCGTTGTTGAGGCCATCTTTAGTAAGACTAACTGCATTACCGCTAGCAGGTGTAATTGTTACACCGCCACCGTTCATAACTGTAGTATTACCTGCAGCATCCTTAGTTGTTACTGTTTCAAGGCCTTTCAAGTCTTTCGCCATACGAACCTTAAGGTTGCCAGTACCATCGGATACAACACCTAAATTATCTTCTGTAGTCAACTTGCTAGCATCAGTAATGCCACCCACTACATTAACTTGTTCGTTAAGCTTTTTCTTGATTACGGAACCGCTATCGCCACCGTATTTCATACCATCATCTTTAGTTGCCACTTGGTGTGTCTTACCGTTTTCGTCTTGGTACTTAATACGAGTGATGTTGTTACCGTCTAAGTCTGGATCACCTTTATCAACGGTAATATCCGCATTACGGCCGTCTTTACCAGTTAAACCGATATGACCAACACCGTCTTTACCGGACATGGATACAGCATCTTTACCGTCTTTACCAGCAATACCTACCTTGCCATCTGTACCATCAACACCGTTAGGACCAGTAATGGATACGCCGTCTTGACCGTTTTTGCCAACTTTTACCTTATCAGTAGTTAAGCTGTCAGTCTTAAGGTTTTTCGCCATCTTGATAGTAACATTACCATCTTGGTCGGCTACTGTTTTAATATTTTCGCCGGAATATTTATCGTCAGACTCTTTACCTTCACCTTTGATAGTAACCTTTTGGCCTAAATCACGGTGGAATTCACCTGTATTACCAGCAAAATTCATACCTTTTTTCGTAATTTCATCACCTAGGTTAGTAATCTTATTATCCAAGGCTTTGTGAGATTTTTGCAATTGATCTTCTGTAGCAGCACGACCGCTTGTGATGTTGTTAGGATCCCAATCTTTGTTTTCCAAACCTGTCACATAACCGTCTTTACCATCAACAGATACCTTACCTGCTGCAATCTTACCATCTTTACCGTCAATAGTTACCTTGTCGCCAGCTTTAATGGTACCGTTTTCACCGTCAATTGTTACATTACCGGCTTTAATAGTACCTTTGTTGCCGTCGATGGTAACTTTATCACCAGCTTTGATTGTGCCTGTAGTACCGTCCATCGCGATTTGTTTTGTAGCATCAGAGCCCAATGTCACTTGGTCTTTGAGACTTACTTCATAGTTCTTGGAACCATTCGCATTAGTGCTAGGTGTTACAGTAATATTATTACCTGCCGATACCGTTGTGGATGCAGCTGCTGTAGCTTTATCCAATTGAGATTTATTAACTGCATCGTTAGGATCTGTGCCGTCAGCTACATTCGTAATCTTATTACCGCCATTATTTAAGCCGTCTTTTGTAAGACTCACTGCATTACCACCAGCACGATTGATTGTCATGCCATCACCATTGATAACAGTATTATTGCCGCCGTTTGTAAAAGTAGCAGACGTTAAGCCTTTCAATTCTTTCGCCAAGCGCAATTTCAATGTATCGGAACCGTCGGAAACAACACCGATGTTGTCTTCAGTCGCTAATTTGCTTTCATCGGAGATACCGCCCTTAACATTCACTTGATTGTTAAGTTTCTTTTTAATCACATTACCTGTATCGCCACCGTACAGCATACCGTCATTTAGGTTCGCCACTTCTTCGTTCGTGCCGTCCGGTTTTTGATACACAATGCGCGTAGTGGTCGTGCCGGCGGCACCGTCGACGCCCGGCTTGCCGTCACGGGTTACGGAAATATTCGTCGTAACACCGTCTTTACCGTTGATGCCGATCTTGCCGTCCTTGCCGTCTTTACCGGTAGCGGTAATCGTTTCGGTCTTAAGGTCTTTGCCGAGTTTCACATCAATGGTGCTGTCACCGTTCGCATCTTGGGAGATACTTGTAATGATGTTGGAATTATCCCCTTTCACGGATACCTTGGACCCCAATTTATTCGTTTTTTCGCCGCCTGTATTGGCATCGAATTTCAAGCCGTCATTGATAACTTTATCTAATTTAGATTTAGAGGCAACATCCTTAATCTTAACTGTTTCTTTACTACCTGCATGGTTTTTATCCTCTACAGTTAAGTCAACATCGCCGTTAGAATCAACTGTATAAGCACCGTCTGCAGCAGCTGCATTTTTCACCAAACGATAATCTGTAGCAGCAGCACCTTGACTCTTAACAACATCACTGATTTTTTTCAATTGATCTTCTGTAGCTGCGCGACCGCTTACAGGATTAGATGTATTTACATCCCAATCTTTATTATCAAGACCAGTCACATAGTTCTTAGTATCAGCGTGTTTACCCATTGTTACACCACCGGCTTTCACGGTATCTGTAGCTGTCAATGTTTGAACATTAAGATTTTTGTTCAATTTAACGCCGATTGTAGTATCATCGCCGGTTTGCGTAATTTCAGTAGTGATATTGTTATCACCATTGACTGTTACTTTAGAACCAAGTTTATTCGTTTTTTCAGCGTTATTATCAGCGTTAAAACGAAGGCCCTTGTTGATAAGATCAGTTTTAGCATTACTGATATTAGTATTTAATTCGTTTTTAGCATCGTGTAATTGACCGCCGTTTACAGCGTCTTTACTACCTGCACCTACAGTACCATCAGAAACATTGGTAATTTTTTGATCATTTGCATTGAGACCTGTTGAAGATACATAGGTCTTACCACCTACAGTCAAACCGCCGTTATTAATGCTCGTATTGCCGGCTGTCACGCTGTCCAAGCCGGTCAATGTTTTCGCCAATTTTACGTTCAATGTGCCATTGCCGTCGGATTCAACACCGATATTTCCATCGGACAATGCGCCTGTGGCACCGCCTTTAACGGTGACGGTATCGCCTAATTTTCTGTTGCTCACAGCACCGGTATCACCGGCAAAGTTCAAGCCTTTATCAAGAGTTGTATTGATTGTAGTAATACTTGATGTATTATTATCTTGTTGCGCCTTCGATGCAATATCTGTCAATGTAACTTGTTTTTTGTCGCCTTTATCATTTGCTACAGTCAATACCATATTTCCATTGCTATCAACCTTATATTTACCCTGGCTACCCGCTTCAGGATTTTCTACCAAACGGTAATCTCCCTTTGCTACCTCAGTAAATATATTACTCAAATCAACATTAACTTTGCCCGTATCGTTACGTTCCAGTGTCAACACTTTGCCGTCATTAGAAATACTGCCACTCGTAACATAGTTATTTTTCAATCCACTCACGTTCGCAGTCAATCCGTTTGTGCCGATTAAATTTGCGGCACCCTCACCATTTGCTTGATAAGTCGCTGCACCGCCAGTCACATACTTATCCTTCGCCGTAATGATACGGTTAATATCGCCAATATTGGCACCATTCGTCGTTACGTCTCCGCCACTAGCCACATTAACGATTTGTTTGTTTCCTGCATCAATGCCGGTTTTTACAATTTTAGGGCCTCCAGTGATCGTCACACCATCCGTGTTCATCACTGTATCACCAGCAGTCACACTAGTTAGGTCTTTCAGTTCTTTAGCCAATTTCACGTTCAATGTATCTGTGCCATTAGATACCACTCCAATATTGTTATCACTCAATTTGGATGTATCGGCTACGCCACCAACGATATTAGTTTGTGCCCCCAGTCTTTGGATAAACTTATTATCTGTAGCCCCCGTACCTTTTACATCTCCTGCATAAACTGTGCCCTTATTCACTTCCGTAGTCACTGCATACAGTTGACTGCCGTTAATAGCATCTGTAGATGTAGCGGAAATACGGCCGGCTGCTACATTGGTAACCGTCCGTTCCATACCTGTCTTACCTACGCTAACTGTGGAACCAGGATTTATACCTGCAAAGTTATGTACTACTCCATTAACTGACTCAGAGGCTGTTGCTACCGCTGCAGCAGTTTCAGAACCGGTGCCGAGAGCCACTGCATTTTCATTGGTTGCTTTCGCCCCAGTACCGATAGCGACGCTGTCTTTCGCACTGACCGAAGCACTTTTACCTATAGCTGTACCGTTTTCAGCAGTAGAAGAAGATCCAGATCCTATAGCAGTTGCATCTACTGCACTAGCATTCGTCTGTCTGCCAAGTGCCGTTGCCCCTAATTGTTTCGCGTTAGCTAGATAACCGACAGCCACGGACTGTCCAGTAGTAGCTTTTGACCAGGTACCGATAGACACGCTGGCATCATCTTCGGCCACTGCATTTGTCCCCATGGCGATACTCCATCTGCCCTTAGCCTCCGCACTCCCACCGATTGCATAAGCATAAGTATTAGTAGCTTTTGAATTATTTCCCATTGCTAACGAGGATACCTCAGTAGCGTGAGAAAGGCTGCCGATGGCTATAGCATAGGTTTTATCCGCTTTTGCACCTGCACCGATAGTGGTAGCATACTCTCCATTAGCTTCGGCTTTTGCCCCAATAGAGGTAGCATTTTTCCCTTGTGCCTTGGCTACACCACCAATAGCTGTCGCATTTTCCGCAGTAGATTGTGTTCCTCCACCGATAGCGGTTGAATATGAAGCAGAAGAATTACTATGCGCACCTAATGCCAAGGAAACCGGTCCAAGGGCCTGCGCATAACCGCCAATAGCTACATTATTTTGATCTGTGCCACTATTCGTGCCATTTCCCCATGATACCCCTGCACCAGTCCCCGCAGGATTTACTGCATTAGCAGTATTCAGTGGCAATAATGTACCACCTACTAGTGCCAAAATACATAAAAGTGTACCAACGCATGTTGTGCTTCTTCCATTAATTTTCCCGCGATTATTAGCAATTTCGGACACAACTACATAACAGTTTTTCACCCGATTCCAAATGACTTTATAAATTCGATTCATAATGTTCCTTTCGTACTACATTTTCGTTGCGTAATACCTATCTAACCTTATATAAAACTATAATAAAAATAAGAAGTAATAGATATAAAAATTATCTATACTTCTAATACAAACCAACAATATTCAGCATAACAAGTCAAATATTACACTTATTACAGATTGTTATCATATACTCATCTACTCGTATACCATATCAAAAAAAATCTATATTGTAAACAAATTTTTCATGTTTCATTCATTTTTATGGTTTATTTAACAAAATTAATAATTAGGAAATAAAATCTTCATCTTTTCGATACATTTATGCCATTAAATTTACATATTTGCATATAACAATTTCAATTTATACATAACAAAAGCCGAGGCAATCTATGCCCCGGCTTTTATAAACACCATACATTCTAAATATTATTTAGTTATCAGTGTATTATCACAGAATCTAATGAAACTGTCCCTGATTCAATTACAATATTTAATTAAATTAGCGGTTTATTACTTACACCAGATCTTACTGAATTGTTGGTGCATTAATCGCTTTACGAAGATCCACTGTATGAAGTTCGTCCATTGCAGGAGCTGCTTTTTCATCCACAGTTTTCACGCGATTATTGCCGTCTTTCATAGCTTCGTTCAAGCTGAAGATAACCATTTCGTTCATGTAGAAACGCAATTCATCATCATGTACATTGGCTGTATTGCGATCCAAGATATCGATGATTTGTTGCGCATAGTCCAATTTAGCATCTTCAGATACAGTCACATGTTCTGTAAAGAACTGTTTGTAATCGTTGTACAAACGATCTAACGCCATGCGCGCATAGCTGTCATTTTTATAACGATGGCTCACGATGTACCAGCTACGACGAACGTTCATATAATACAATACATTATTGCGGTACCGTTCTTGCCCCTTCATAACGCGAGAGTCGTCCATGATATATTTGCCTTTTTGATCCAATTGGAATTGTGTAAAAGCATTCACTACGTCACGAACTTCTTCGCTAGGTACAGGAATGGCCACTTCTGCTTCAATTACGTTTAATGGTTCAGCTGGTTGTTCCGGCATCATCAATCGATCTTGAGCCGCATCCGCTTGACCTACCGCGCATACATAAGCCAGTGCCAATACAGGCATAAATGTTTTGAATTTCATACTTCCTCCTTATGATGAGCCGCCCCGGAAAGGGCGGCTTTCACAATCCTTACATGAGTGGTTAAGAACTCGAATATTCAGATTCGATTATTTTGTAAGACCTGCTTGTTGCATCAACAATGCGATTTGAGCTTTCATTTCTTCATTATCGCGTTGTACTTGATCGTATTTAGCAGTTAACTCTAGATCATGTTGTTTCATACGTTCATTTTCAGCTTTCAATGCAGTCACTTCATCCTGCAATACATACGCGGAGCTGATAGGGCCGGCCTTATAACGTGCAGGAACCGCTTTCTTCGCATCGGAAGTACCGAATTTGTAGGATACGCCCGCATTAATCATGTTGTCATGACCGCCAAGAGATACGCCCATATGGAACATTGTAGATTCATTAGTATAGTGCGCCACGCCTACAGCTGCAGCGGTGCTGCCTTTATAATGACCTACAGCAGCCAATACTTGAGTTGGTTCCAATGGATCATATTGTAATGGTTTGAGGCCAGAAATAGCTGCACTAGTAGCACCTACATCAGCGATTTTACCATCCACGCTACGCATAGCACTGCTCAATTGATTTACGTTAACCGCATCAGTACCATCTACACCAGGGCCTACATTAGTAATTCTATTACCACCGTTATTGAGGCCGTCTTTAGTAAGACTTACAGCATTACCTTGAGCAGGTGTAATTGTCATACCGCCACCGTTCATAACAGTTGTATTACCAGCAGCATCCGTAGTCGTTACGGACTCAAGACCTTTCAAGTCTTTAGCCAACTTGATGTTATAGCCATCACCAGCAGCGTTTTTCACAACACCGATATTATTATCTGCCAAACGGTTCACATCAGCACCACCAGTAAGGTTCATAGTATCTCCCAATCCACGAACCACTTTACCGCTATCGCCAAGTTGGTCACCTTGGAATACACGGCCTGTTCTAGCCTTGTTGTTGAAGTCATCATTAACAGCTTTCAATTGATCTTCTGTCGCCGCACGACCAGGAACAGCTACAGGGTTTTCAGGATCCCAAGTTTTGTTATCCAAACCTGTTACGAAGTTGCCTTCTTTACCGTCGGAAGTTTGCTTACCTACAACTACGTCACCGGCTTTCACAGTATTTGCCGTTACAGAACCGTTGTTGCCGTCGATTTTAACTTGATTATCACCTTTACCGGCTGTAATCGTTCCTGCAGAGCCATCCAACTTAACTTCTTTATCGCCATTGCCGGCTGTAACAGTACCTTCGGAACCGTCAATCTTAACTTGTTTTGCTGGGTCTTGACCAAGAGTGATCTTATCGTTCAAGGCCATCTTGATAGCACCGTTATCAACAGAAGTTTTGATATTACCGTCACCTTTTAGGTCAATTGTTTCGCCAAGAGGTTTCTTCACGGAGTTACCGTCTTCTGCTTTAAGACCGAAGCCTGTGGATTTGATGTCTTCAATAGCTGTATGCAATTGACCGCCGTTTACAGCGTCCTTGCTACCAGCGCCAATAGTACCATCAGCTACATTAGTGATCTTCTTATCAGCCGCATCGATACCGTCTTTTGTTACCTTAGGACCGTTTTCGATTGTTAAGCCATCTTTGTTGATAGTAACAGCTTTATTACCACCATCATTGATTTGCAAGCCGTCTTTAGTCAACTTAGTTGCTTCATTAGCGCCGTCCTTGATAGTAACGCCGTTTGTATCCATCTTAGTGTCGCCTGTTGTTACAGTGGTAGCTGTTACAGTGTCTACAGTGATGTCTTTTTTCAATTCTACCTTAACAGCGCCGTCGTCTACGGATGTTTTGATATTCGTGTCATCACCTTTAACTTTAACAGTTTCACCAAGAGCTTTTTTCACAGATTGGCCGTCTTCTGCTTCTAGACCGAAGCCTTTGGATTTAAGGCTTTCAACAGCATCATGCAATTGGCCACCGTTTACAGCGTCTTTGCTATCTTTTGCAACATTACCGTCTTGAACGTTTGTAATTTTATTACCAGCTGCATCGATGCCATCTTTCGTCATGGATGGACCATCAGTAATCTTCACGCCGTCTTTTGTAACAGCTGTCAATGGATTACCTGCTGCATCATTGATAGTCATGCCTGCGCCGTTTACAACGGTTTTACCGTTTGCACCGTTAGCTCCGTTGTTGAAAGTAATGGAGTTCAAGTCTTTAAGGTCTTTTGCCAAACGAACATTGAGGATATTATTTTTGCTGATAACGCCAATATTGTTTTCAGTCAAATCAGCTTCGTTTGTTACGCCGCCCTTAATGTCCAATTGTTCATTAAGTTTTTTCTTAATCACATTACCGGAGTCACCACCGTATGCCATACCATCATCCTTGGTTGCCACTTGATGTGTCTTACCATTTTCATCAGTGTATTTAATACGAGTGATTTCGTTACCGTTGAGGTCCGGATCACCTTTTTCAACAGAAATATCAGCGCTACGGCCGTCTTTACCGTTGAGTCCGATGTGACCTACGCCGTCTTTACCAGAAATAGATACAGCTTCTTTGCCATCCTTACCAGTAACAGCTACCTTGCCGTCTGTACCGTTGTCAGGACCTGTAATGGACACGCCATCCTTACCATCTTTGCCAACCTTCACGGATTCAGCTTTAAGGTTTTTATTCATCTTCACATTGATAGTTGTATCACCAGATGCTGGATCTTGTGTGATGAAAGTTTTAAGGTTTTCACCGCTGTAATCATCGTCAGCTGCAGTGCCTTCACCTTTAATAGTCACTTTGGAGCCAAGCTTGTTAGTTTTTTCGCCGCCTTGGTTAGCATCGAATTTCAAACCTTTATTAGTCAATGCATCCGCACTATCTTTGATTTTGTCATTCAAGTAGTCCACATTAACCGCTTCGCTGCCATCGTTGCCTGTAACATATGCCACATTCGTTACGTGAGTGCCACCTTGTTTGTTGTTATATGCAGGACCTTCGTAAGTTACCTTGGATTTATCAAGGTTACCTGTAGGATCCAAATCATACTTAACAGCGCGGTCATCCAATTTATCAAGTTTGGATTTAGAAGCAATGTCTTTGATTGTAACGGTTTCTGTTTTATCTGGATGATTCTTATCCTGTACAGTCAAGGCTACATCGCCATTCGCATCCACGGTATAGTCACCATTAGAGCCTGCCGCTTGATTTTTAATCAAACGATAATCAGTGGAGTTAGCACTTTGAGCATCCAACGCTTTTTTCAATTGATCTTCTGTTGCGGCACGACCGGATACAATCTTATCTGCATCCCAATCTTTATTATCAAGACCTGTTACATAATTGCCTGTTTCGCTGTCGCCAGCTGCGTTGTTAACAGTTTGACCACCCATAGTAGCGTCGCCTGCTTTCACAGTCTTAGCCGCCGTTACAGAATCAAGATTTTTAAGGTCTTTCGCCAATTGAAGTTCTAATTTGTCAGTGCCATCAGCTTTTACGTTGATGTTGCCGGATGCGCTCTTGAATGTAGTAGACTCAGCTTCAGTTACACCTTCACCTTGTACTTTCACCAAGGAGTTCAATTTTTGTTTATTCACGGTACCAGTGTTGTTACCAGTGAATTGTAAACCGTCTTCCATAGTCGCAACTTGGTGCTCACCGTTGCCGTCAGTGTATACGATACGAGTAAGACCGTTTGTACCGTCTACACCTTTTTCGCCTTTAACACCGGTAGCAGGATCATTGTAACCAGGTTTTACGGATAAGTCGATACCATTAGTACCGTTCACGCCGTTCGTTCCAGCAGGGCCAGTTAAGCCAATGTGGCCTACGCCGTCCTTACCGGAAATAGAAACTGCTTCTTTACCGTTTTTATCAGTAACAGCTACCTTGCCATCTGTGCCATTCGCTGTGTCAGGACCAGTAATGGATACGCCGTCCTTACCATTTTTGCCAACCTTCACAGATTCAGCTTTAAGGTTTTTATTCATCTTCACGTCGATAGTCGTATTGCCTGTCACCGCATCTTGTTTGATGAAAGTTTTGAGGTTTTCACCACTGTAATCAGCGTCAGCTGCAGTGCCTTCACCTTGAATAGTCACTGTAGATCCTAATTTATTAGTTTTTACGCCGCCTACATTGGCATCGAATTTGAGACCTGTGTTAATCAAGTCATTCTTGGTATTAGTAATTTGATCGCCAAGGTCTTGTTTTACTTGATGTAATTGACCGCCGTTTACAGCATCTTTAGAACCAGCCGCTACGTTACCATCTTTCAAGTTAGTAATTTTTGTACCGTTAGGACCTTCCAATGTTACTGTGTCATGGCCTGTGTTACCGTCATATTTTACGGAACGATCTTTTACATTATCTAGTTCAGTTTTGGACGCAATATCCTTAATCGTTACAGTTTTAACGTCTTTAGATTTTTCGTCTTTTACTTTCAAATCTACTTGATTGTTTTCAACCTTATAGGAACCGTCTGCCGCGTTGTTCGGATTAGCAATTAAGCGGTAATCTGTAGCACTTGCATTAGCTTTATTAATAGCATCGCTAACCGTTTTCAACTGTTCTTCAGTAGCCGCACGGTTTGGTACATATACAGGATCTGCAATATTCCAAGATGTATTATCTAAACCTGTTACAAAGTTACCAGTTTGGTTAGCACCTTTGTTATCTGCTACCGTATGATTACCTACAGTGGCAGTACCTGCTTTCACAGTGTCGGATGCCGTTACAGATTGCAAGCCTGTCAAGTTTTTCGCCAATTGCAATTGTAATTTTGCATTGCCATCAGCACCAACAGCCACAGAAGTAACACCGATATTATTGCCTGTAGCAAGATCAGAAGCGCTTGTTACGCCACCTGTGATGTCCACTTGTTTGTTAAGTTTAACATTAGATGTAGCACCCATGTCGCCTTTGAATTTAAGACCGTCGTTCAAAGTTGCCACTTCTTCGTTCGTGCCGTCAGGTTTTTGGTACATAATACGAGTTGTAGTCGTGCCAGGAGCGCCGTCTACACCAGGTTGACCGTCACGAGTAACGGAAATGTTAGTTGTTACACCGTCTTTACCGTTAATGCCGATTTTACCGTCCTTACCGTTTGTACCAGTAGCAGTAATCGTTTCTACTGTAAGGTCTTTACCAAGTTTCACATCAATTGTGCTATCGCCGTTAGCATCTTGAGAGATTTCCGTAATGATATTAGAGTTATCCCCTTTAACTGCTACTTTGGAGCCCAATTTATTTGTTTTTTCACCACCTGTATTAGCGTCGAATTTCAAACCTTTATCAATAAGATCTTGTTTAGTTGTATCAATCTTATTGTTTAATTCATTCTTAGTATTTGTGATTTGGTCACCAAGATCTTGCTTAACTTGATGTAATTGACCGCCGTTTACAGCATCTTTAGAACCAGCTGCTACGTTACCGTCCTTCAAGTTAGTGATTTTTGTACCGTTAGCCCCTTCTAATGTTACTGTGTCATGACCTGTGTTACCATCGTATTTCACAGAACGATCTTTTACTTTATCAAGTTCTGTTTTAGACGCAATATCCTTAATTGTCACAGTATTAACTGTACCGGATTTATCGTCCTTCACTTGTAAATCAACTTTATTGTTATCAACCTTATAAGAACCATCTGCCGCATTGTTCGGATTAGTGATTAAACGATAATCAGAAGCACTTGCGTTAGCCGCTTTCACAGCATCACTAACAATCTTAAGTTGATCTTCTGTTGCCGCACGGCCAGATACATAGGCAGGATCAGTTAATGTCCAATTTTTATTGTCCAAACCGGATACAAAGTTACCGTTCTGAGCAGCACTTTTGTTATCTGTTACAGATTGGGTACCCATAGTAGCAGTACCAGCTTTTACAGTTCTTGTAGCAGTTACCGTATTAACATTGATATCTTGACCCAATGCAACCTTAATCGTTGTATCGTCGCCAGTTTGTGTAATTGTAGTGTTGATGTTAGTACCATCACCAGCTACTGTTACCTTGGAGCCTAATTTATTTGTTTTTTCGCCGCCATTATCAGCGTCGAATTTAAGACCTTTATTAATAAGCTCTGTTTTTGTAGTATCAAGTTCTGTTTTAGATGCGATATCCTTGATAGTTACAGTTTTCTTATTCGCAGGGTTTTTAGCATCTTGTACAGTTAAGTCAACTTTATTGCCAGATACAGTGTATGCTTTATCAGCAGCACTGCTATTTTCAACTAATTGATAGTCAGGAGCATCTACGTCAACTTTATATGTTTTATATGTACCGTCAGTACCTTCTGTAATCGTTGTATTTTTACCAGCTACAACTTTTACGGCTTTTTGTGCTTCATCACGAATAACGGATTTACCGCCGTCTGTAATATTGGACAAGTCTTTATTTGCCGCATTGTCGATTTTATTCTTAGTAGCATCAGTCAACGCTACATCGATTGTTTGGTTGTTAACAGATGTCGTAACATAAGAACCATCGCCTTTTACAGTCAATGTTTGGTTATCCAATAAAACGTCATTTTTGCCAGTGTTACCAGCTACTTTCAAATTAACATTGCGCAATTGTGCCACGTTAACAGCGTCAGTATCAGCTGTACCTGCAGCCACATTAGTGATTTGACGAGTTTTTGTACCGCCGTCACCTACGGACACCGCACCCATAGTGGAAGTCAACGCAGCGCCTGTCAATCCGCTATAGCCGTTTGTACGGCTGTCTGCAGTTTTCACATTATAGCCTGCTGTACCTGCTGCAACGGAAGCAACGGAGTTTGCACCCAATGCAACGCCATCATCTACACTGGATTTAGCTTTATAACCGATAGCCGTACTGTTCGTATTAGCTGCAGTCGCATCAGCACCGACAGCTGTCGCGAAATTACCTGCTGCGGAAGTACGTACACCAGCTGCTGTCGCATTATTGCCTGTAGCACCTGTGTTATCGTAGTTCGCATCGGCAGATGTGCCTTTAGCACTGAAGAAATTCGTTTGCGCCGCTTCAACAGCTTCTTTTACCGTATGATACGTGCTGTTCTTGATATTGAAATCAGGCGCTTTATATGTAGAACCATTCGCTTCATAGCCCGTATATGTAGGACCTGCGATGGATTTTGCCAAGTTACTGTTTACAAATTTTAATTGTTTTACATTTGTTGCGTCAGTATCGTTTTCACCACCTGCTACGTTGATGATACGGCGTTCAGAACCTACGTTACCTACCGCAACAACACCGTTTGCAACATTGTTGTTTTGTTGATTAGTGAAAGCAGAGTATCCATTAACCAAGGCACCTCTTACTTCCGTACCAGTACCCAATGCCAAGGAATTATTGGATTCTGCAACAGCATTTGTACCGATAGCCATGGAGTTAGTACCTGTAACAGTAGCACCAAGACCGATAGCTGTCGTATTAGTATTGTTTGCTTTCGCTTCTTTACCGATTGCAATGGCACCATCTTTAGATGCATTAGCCGCACCGCCAAGTGCAAGCGCATCAGCACCCAAGGATTTTGCATTACCACCTAATGCGATAGAGTTGGATAATTTGGCTTGGGAAGAACTACCCATAGCGATAGCATCAGCACCAGCAGCATTAGAGCTACTACCCATGGCAAAGCTGCTTACACCACTTGCATTTGCACTTTTACCCATCGCTACCGCATTTTGTGCGGATGATTGCGCCGTATTACCGATAGCAAAGGCATTCTCTGCACTAGCATTAGCACTATAACCCATAGCTACCGCATTAGCGCCACCAGTACTGGATGAAGAACCGAATGCCATAGAATCATCTGCACCAACTGCAGTACGAGCTTTTGTACCGAAAGCAAGAGAACGAGCCCCTTCTGTTACGGTATTACCATCGCCATTATATTTAGCACTTGGAGTACCATGTTGTTGACCAGGTAATTTTATAGTTTCTGCCGCACCGATTGCAATGGATTGATCCGCTTTTGCTGTAGCGGAGTAACCCATGGCAAAACTACCATTACCCTTTGCCCAGGATGCAGTACCCAATGCTGTGGAGAACTCACCTTCTGCAGCGGATTGACGCATCATAGCCAAAGAGTTAAATCCGCTCGCCTTTGTAGCTGTACCAAGAGCCATAGCAGATGGTGATAAAGCCTGAGCATAATGACCTAAAGCAAAAGAAATACCACCTGTGGCCTGAGCATAGTTACCGATAGCTAAACCGGAATAATAAGTTGGATTACCAGTTTCCTGAATATTTGTATTTTTACCGATAGCAATGCCAGCAAAACTATTTTCTGTATAGTTACCTCTATCTGTACCATTGTACAAATGACTGTTATCAAATGGTGTCAGGTTCCCAGGGTTTTGATAATTGTATAAATAACTACCTTCACTATAAACTACATTACCAGTAGCATAACCAGCGCCATTTACATCATTAATCGTCATAGCAGTATATGTAGCAGCATTAACTGTAGTAATATTACCACCCATTAATAATGCAGCCACCGCCATAATCGCACTCATGCGTGCCCAGGTTGTACCGTTTTGTACGGATTTCACCTTACCGCCACCTGTTTTTACAATTTCAGATACTACAACGTAGCATTTTTTTGTTTTACTCCAAATAACATTATAAATTCGATTCATGATTATCCTTTCTTACCGAAAACTCAGTAAAACACACCACTTGTGTTGCATAATATTGCAAAGATAATAAAAAGAAGAAGTATAAAGATTAATTATCATCTACACTTCTTACACCAAATATTAGTATTCCAAATTACGATCTGAATACTATAATTATTCATGATTCTTCATCATATACTCATCCACGGCAATACAATATCAAAAAATTTCTATCTTGTAAACAACTTTTTCATCTTTTCTTCATTTTTGTCATTTATTTATTTCTATTTTAATACTTTTTAATTTTAAGAAATAAAATCTTCATCTTTCCTATTAAAATTTACGATAAATCCACATATCGGAATATAACGATTATTGTAATTACGTAATCAATTTCATATTTTTAGACTTTTCAGTTTAGTACTTTCATAGATAAGATAATTTTATATACAGAAAAATTATCACCTACAGGTACACGAAAAAGCCGAGGCCCTAGAGCCTCGGCTTTCACAATATAAATCATATATATATTCTATTTTTTATTAACCCTTACACGTTCAATAGTCGGTTGTCCTTCATGGTTCTTGGCAATAGTATCCACACGGAATAACGCCATTTCAGGACCAAATTCAGATACAAGTCGATCATCGACAGCAACACCGTTTTGAATAGCTCGGTACACAATTTGAGCAAATTCATAACGGGTCAACATACGATCCCCTCCGAATGTACCATCAGGATAGCCTTCCACAAGACCCCGTCGAGATAGATCGCTAACCGCCGCATATGCCCAGTGATTATTCGGCACATCAGGGAATAATGTGCTGTGGTCTGCTTTCATATTTGTTCCAGCCAGGCCATTCAAAAGAGCAGTCAACTTTTGAATCTGCGCATTTTGTACCGCTACAGTTTTCTTAAGTTCCAAAACTTCCTTACCGATAGCTACACGAGAACGGGATACATTACTGTGAGCACCTACTTTCACAGACATACCTGCATTTACAACGGTTTCGCCATTACCAACAGTAGATCCTACGCTAAACTGCAAGTCCTCATTCGGTCTGTAAAAAGCCCCCAATGCAGCGGCGTTGCCGTCATGATAGTGGCCATAACCAGCAGCAAAGTCCCATTTTGCATCAGGATCGAAATCCAACGGATGCAAGGCGGCAAGTGCAGCCGCTCCGGCCACAGATTTGTTAACCTTTTTATCGAGGCGAGCTACATTCCGCCCCATATTCGTTACATCCTGCTTGATATTAGTAATGTCACCCTGAATATTGGTTACATTCTTTTTAATATTGGTCACATCACCTTGTATATTGTTAATGTTTGTCGTGTTATTTGTAATCTGATTCGTTATATCATCAGATAGACTTACCTTATAATCTTTAGTAGTTCCGTTCGTCGTAGTTGTCACATTAATATGTTTACCTGCACTGACGGTAGTGGAGCCGTTCGCATTCACTTGATTTTGCAACTTTTTGAGCTGTGCCACATTCACCGCATCCGTATCCTTTGTGCCGGCTGCTACGGATGTAATCTGACGCGTAATATTGTTATTTGCATCACCGACAGATACGGCCGATTTAGTCGCCTTCCACGTAGAATCCGTATTCGTGGACTGTGCCTTTGTACTCGGATCATACCCAACGGATCCAGCTGCCACAGTAGCCTTCGATTCACTGCCCAATGCAACGCCGCCCTCTACGGTTACATTCGTATTATGTCCGACAGCGACCGCATTATTAACAGATGTCGTAGTCTTGCTGTCTGTAGAACCGATAAGAACCGCATGATTGACATCTTTTACCTCACGATTATCCCCCATCACAAGACTGTTCTTAGAATTAGTCACCGTATTTTCAGACCCTATTACGGTCGTATTGGACACCTTATCCGCCGTATTGTGAAAGCCCGTCAACATGGTATTCTCACTTTCTTTGCCTTGAGAGCCGGTCAATGTATTATTGACACCCATAAGTGCAGAGCGAAGTGTATAATCCGCCTTATTACCGCTACCAAATGCCATAGTAGAACCGCCACCGTTAGAATTTTTGACAGCGGAACGTAATGTCTCAGCTAATTCCTTAGCGGAATTACCTCCCGAACTTGGCGCTGAGATACGAGTTACAGAATTCGTTATTTCATTGCCAGCACCAAATACGAGAGACCCATTGGAGTTAAAGGTCCGATTAGCAATACCAACGATACTATTTGCAACACCCGAATAATAGCTACCCGTTTTTGACTCAACACTATTCAATGCACCATTAATGGTGGCACCGAAATTCTTTAAAGGATTTGCCAGCCGGCCGCCATTATATTCGCTAGAGATAATATTATATACGCCTGTACTTGTAGTGAAAGCCCCATTACTAAAGCTATTAGCACCAATTGTTGTAGCATATACGTTTAATGCATCTTTTCTTGTGGACGCACTATCTACAGTAGTATCACCAAGTTCCCCTTTATAATTATGAGATCCAATCATGGTACTGCCGGTACGAGCAAATGTATTGTCACCGATAGCGACACTACCTACTACCTTTGTAGGATCCGCAGGGATTCTAGCAGAAGAAAACAGATTCCAGCTATAGGTCGTTTGCCCCAACGCAAAACTAGCCTCTCCACCACCGGCCATATTTTCAACCTTTGCATTTTTACCGATAGCTATACTACCGCCCTGGCTAGCATAGTTATTAATACCTGCTCCATTGCCGATAGCTACATCACCTGTAGCCTCACTAGCACCGTTCGAATAAGAAATACTAGCACCTTTGCCAACGGCTACGTTTTCCGCCTTCGGTGCACTACTGCCCGTGCCAATAGCTACACCGTTCCCGCTGCCCAGTGTCATATCCACCGCTCCGGCCACATATAGGCTCGATAACAACACACCATTAATCAATACAGATAATATAAGTTTACGCTTGCTCATTTTATCCTCTCCATTCCCTAATGAATTCCACGTGTAACTTATTCTTCATTATAGATTCATGAATATTGTGCCACTCTTTTTCTATTTTGTAAACAAAATAAATTTTTATGAATTAATGTATAAAAAAAGGAACTGTCTTTTCATATCAGATGACAATCATCTAATACGATAAAACAGTTCTCTATGTTGCTTTTATCTAAAAAATAAATATGGATTCTTATGTTACTTTTATCAAAATAATAAATATATATATATCTCAATCTATCAATCAACATGCACCGTATGTTGGCGGCGCACATTTTCTAGCATATTCGCACGAACCGATGCTTTTGCATCCGATCGATGGTTACCACCAAACCATGCCGTATCAACCCCGGCTAGACGGAACATGATTTTTCCGTACGGACTGCCATGCTCATGCTCGGGCTTATTATATCCCATGTCCACGGAAATCCTCGGCGTGAGCTGCAACTCCGTACCGATACGCAAGCCATGCTTATCCTCACTACGCCGCAACTGCCAACGATAGGCTTCCATGTACACGCGCGCCCAACGGGCATTCTTAAAGCTAGTCCCATATTCCGCAGTATATCCGTTAGACACGCTCTCCAAGCGTGTCGCACCGTCAAGGGAACGCTCGCTGGACACACCGCGATACCAGTTCATGCGAAATGCACCGATACCCGATACATACTCCAGCCCGACACTCATGCGACTGTGATTACCTCTGAACCGATGGTCATAAAACAGATTACCACCGTAATAATGGTCATCGTTCGCTGCGATTCGGCGATAGCCGATACCCACATTCGCCGTCGTTCCTGTATCCGCTGCATTCGCCAACCTCTCCTGTGTAAACCACACATGACGAGATGTCTCATCATAGTAACCTAGTGGTTGCAATGTTTCCACACCGTACAAGGGCTTCCAGTTTTTCTGAAAGCGCAATGACACGACGGTTCTCTGCATCCACGGTTTTGCCTTCGATCCGTGCATTGCGGAATGAACACCAGTCATAACCACCGCCTGCAACGCAGAGTTGACTGCATCCGTATCGGAATAACGAGTCGTCTTTTTATCTGTGGAGTCCGGCATCTCCAATCCGCCCTGACCGATGACATGATCTGGAGTATGAGACGAATTAACATGGAATGTATCTGAGTCGTCAGATAAGGCGACCGTACTTTCACTATGAACTTGTTTTACCCTAGTCCCCTGTATAGGCTGCTCTGCTTTACTTACCTGCTCCCCCGATACAGGCATGACAAACATATAAAGGGCACTCATCAACACGATTATATATTTCATTACACACTCTTACGTACAAACACACTTTTCATTACGCACATAATTATTTATTTAATTATGTACTTAATACGTCATTACACACGATTCCACTCGCCGATGACTCATGCTTTTATCATGAACAAAACATGAAATTATTTCTATTTTATATAAATATATAGAGGCTTGTCAATGCATATAGAATGCAATGTATACATATAAAATGCTAGAATACAATTTATAGAATAAATAAATATTTAAATTTTATAAATATGTGTCAAAGGTTTCTTATTAACTATAAATACCTATAGAATATATTGTATATTTATTGGAATTATGTGAATATTCTATTTACAATATACCTTTTTGGTATTATAGTAGCCATGTAAGTCTTTTTATGAAAGTTTTGTGAAAGTTTGTTTGTACACAAAGGAGTGTATACGATGAGTAAGAAACGTTTTGTATTAGCAAGTGTTGTAATGGTAGCTTTGTCCGCCTCAGTTTATGCGGCGCCGGTCAATATCGTTGATAACAACGGTAACATCGGCAAGGAAGGTCAAACTTTCACCGCAGGAACAGGCGGCAACATCACCCTCGGTGAGAATGCCGGTGCGGCGAACGGCAAGGGTAAGAATGTTAATGCGCAAGGTAATAACATAGCCTTAGGTGCAGCTGCTGGGGCCGGCTCATCAGGCGGCGGCAATATCAACCTTGGGGCGAAGTCCTTCCGAGGCAGTACTGGCGATTTTAACGTAACCGTCGGTTTCGCCGCAGGTAATGCAAGCCAGTTGACGAACTCCATTGTCATGGGGACTCAATCAGGGGAAAACTCCGCAGGTGATAAAAACGTGTGGATTGGTAATTTTCAAGGTGCTAACAGTAAGGCCAGCAATTCTGTAGCCATCGGCTCGAATTCAACAGTAAACGGTCAGTTCGACCTTGCCGTAGGGCATTATGTGAATGTAAAAGCCGCAAAAGGTTTGGCTGTAGGCTCTTATAATACACTATCAGAGAAAGCGACCGCATCCGGTGTATTCGGCCAGGGCGAATACGGTAAAACAGCTATTGATGCAGCCAATTCTTACAGTATAGGTAATTACAACCACATTTCTGGAGAAAACACCTTTGTTCTCGGCAATAATGTGACTACCTCTCTAAAAAATGGCGTTGTCCTTGGCAATGATTCCGCTGACGGCGATGTAGTCGGTACAGCAAGTCATACCTTTGAAAATGGTACTACCGTCAACTATGCCGGCACCGCCCCTGTATCAACAGTATCCGTAGGGGCTAAGGGCAAGGAACGGACGATTACCAATCTCGCAGCAGGTCGCGTGAGTGCTACCTCTACAGATGCGGTCAACGGATCCCAACTCTACGGCGTTCATCAAATGATTGATACCCTTGGTAAAAGTACAAGTCAACAGCTTAATAATTCTATTAGCACTATTGAAAAATCTGTACAACATGTATCTCAAGAGGTACAACGTGTTGAATCGGAATCCAATAAAGGTGATGCTCGTGCCGCTGCATTAGCTGCATTACATCCATTACCATATGATCCGGATAATCGCGTTCAATACATGGCGGGCTACGGTCATTATAAAAATGCAAATGCAGTAGCTCTAGGTGTAGGCTATTATCACAAAGATAATCTTTTACTCACCACAGGGTTTACGATGAACAATCACGTTATGGCCAATGTAGGCATCACCTATAGACCAGGAAAATCTTTATCTACTGCTATGTCCCCTGCCTCTTATAACGCACTAGAACAACGCGTACAAGCATTAGAAGCTCAAAATAAAGATCTACAAGAAACAGTAAAACGCTTGGTAGAGAAACTTGAAAAATAATAAGATCCCTTTATGGTAGTCCTATGACTACTTTCACAAAAACACACTAAAACCAAAAAGCTGTACACACATAATCGATTTTTGAACCGCCTTTGATGTTACATTCGTTTTGACATCAAAGCCGTTCAGTCTAATCTATGTATGTACAGCTTTTATGATTATTTATATGTAGTTATTATAATAATGTATTTCATCTCAATTTGACGATATATATTTTTATCCCTATAATATAAGTAGATAGCCAGACGAGTGGTTCCGTTAGGCTCATCTCAGAACTATAAATAATTGATGAAATGGCCTTTCAGTTATCCAGTTACTGGTAACGAAGGGCTATTTTCTTTTTCCAAAGCAAAAGAAAAGGCAGAGATTATATAACATGTCCTCCATTACTAGATGTTCAGTAATGGAGGACATATCAATAATTCCTGCCTTTTTTGTTTATCTACGGGCCACGCGCATAGCTGCCATCATGCCTGGAGATTTCCAGACGGATTGGCCATTATCCGATACGAGTTTATTATTATCGTAAAACACGTCTGCATTGTAATAGTTGTCATCACTAGATGTCACTTTATAGCTAAGACCTGCTGTGGTGTACACTGTAAAGTTGAGTATATCCCCCACTCGCTTTACAGAGTCTTGATCTACATACCAGTTATTACCGAGATATGTCGTAGCATACACATCTTGACGAGCTTCTACATCGTTTGTGCTAATGCCAATTAATACAAGCAATACCGCTAACATATACAAGAATTTACGCATTATAATTACCTCCCGTTTTATGGTAAGAATACTTATATATTATACCAAAAAACACCGATAATCGCATTATAATGGCAGTACTTTCTCAACCCTTGACTGAATCCGGTCGAGGCTTGGCGTAATTGCTTTCATCACAGGTTTTTCTATGAAAGCTAACCGCACATAGTCTACGGTCATACCGACGACAAAAATGAGCGCCACTACAAAGATTGCATACAGAGGTAATACTATTGAATCATAGTACTGATACGTTGCCAATACATTGTCCCACATATAATGGAGGAATAGCTTATTATCATGCAATAGGTATATGCCAAAGGTAGTAGATGCTACCACATTAATCCAAGGGCGATAAGTGATCTTTGCTTTCAAAAAAATAATAAATAAGCCAATGCCTAATAGCAATTGAAAGAAGCCATAATCATTTTGCGTAAAGTAGAAAATCTGTTTCATATACACTGGATTTGTCATGGCTAGTACATCGACGAGGATATCCCCTAGAAAGGCCCCTACAAAGCCTATGGCGCTAACAATAACACCCATTGTTCTTGTTAAATGTGAGCCGTACAGCTTAATGTACGCCCCCATCGAATAGAACACGATAAAGGAAAAGATATGCTTAAAGCCAAAGGTGGTATGCGGTACATTAGGCCACAGATTCAGCACCGTCGGTATTAAGAACCAAATTACCGTGGAAGCCACTAGGAGTATGACGTAGTATGTATGCTGTAGCCAATGAAGTACTCGATTAATAATAGGCGTTAATAAATAGAGTACTAAAAAGTTCTGGGCGAACCAACTCATGGCACCAATGGGCAATAAAGCGAGCATCATATTCCTTGACGTCACCGTATCGAGTCCTAAACCCATAGCCACGCCCAACATGGCAATGCTATAAAACCATATTTGCCCAACTAATTTGGCAAACTTGTGTAGCTTAAAACTACTAGAAACCATAAAATAGCCCGTTATCATAACAAAGGCAACTACACCAGCCTTACCTCCAAGTCCAAATACTTGAAGAAACACCTTATTAAACGTTAAATCTGGCGTAAAGGGGAAACAACCGTGCACACTGAAATGGTGCATAATAATTAGTATCATCGAAATGATACGCAACAATTCAATATTGCTCGCTCTCATTCTCTATACCTCATATTCTTCCTCTCAAACTATATGAATACTACGCCAACTAGTAACTACCTAGATGACTTGTATACATCATAAAATACATGAAATATATGAGAATGTTGTGACAAATTTTACACATAAAAAAGACAGCTGATATAATCAACTGTCCTTACAAATTATATATTACCAAGTTACTCTAATATACTTGTTTTTAACATATACGATTCGGTACGACTATTTTTTACCCTTATGAGATGTTCTTCTCATATTTTATATAATCAATTAAATTTCTATATCCTGTTACCATGTTAATCTTGGGTTTCCACCCTAATGACTGGATTTTTTCACTATTTAGAATAAATTTTACATCATGTGCATATCCATATTGATTGGCATTATCTGGTATATCAAATACCACGTCTATTTTACCCCTAGCGACTTCTTTTGCTACTAAATTTGCAATATCTTTGATACTTCTTGTTTCATTACTATTACATATATTGTATGCTTCTCCACATTCTCCTTTAATCAGTAATAGTACCAAAGCGGAAAGTACATCAGTTATATAACAAAAGTTTGATACAGATTGTCCTGCGGTATGTAAAGTAATATTTTTATTGTGCATAACACTTTTAGCAAATTGCATAGATACACGATTATCTAATAGTGAAAGACCTGGACCAAAACATTGTGCAACGCGAGCAATACAAACGGGCACATTATATTCATGAAAGTAAGCACTACAATAACATTCGCAAATGCGTTTACCCTCAGAATACGAACTTCTAACATCTAAATGATCAATATAACCTAAATCTTCTTCAGTCATATTTTGATAATCTACTTGCTGAATACCATATTGCTCCATAGAAGATAAATATACGATTTTTTTAACTTTATTCTTTGTTGCATATTGCAAGACGTCTAATGTTGTACTGATACTACCATTTAACGTTTCAACTGGTTGCGTAACAAAAAACTTAGATGTAGTAGGTGCTGCAGTGTGAAATATATAATCAACAGAATCATTACATGCAACAAGGCCATTAGTAATATAGGCTAACTGTTCTGAATTCTTAAGGTTAGAGAACAAAGCCTCTGCCTTTTCTATATTTCTCACGGAACAAATAATATTAATATCTGTTCCATATTTCATATTACTAACTAAAAATAATCGGGTGAGCATAGATCCTATGAATCCAGTTGTCCCCGTTATCAAAATAGTTTTCCCTGAAAGTTTAGATAAGAAAATATGAATATCTTTAGCAGTACGTTCCAACTCATAAGATAAAACATCATTCATAAATACTAGCCCTCTACTGTTTTAAAATACTCATATGTTTTTATTAACCCATCGTGTAAATTATATTTTGCTGTAAATAAAAGCTCTTTTTCTGATTTATCAGTTGCCAAAACAGAATCTCTAATATCGCCTAATCTAGGCTTATCATAAACTACCTCTATATCTTTACCGCTAATATTTCTAAACTCATCAACTAACAAATTGACGGAGCTTGAGATACCAGTACTTACATTATAAATACCTGTAACCTGGTGTTGCATACCTAAAATATTAGCTTCAACTACATCATCCACATATA
>ERZ809296.1068-NODE-1068-length-35114-cov-6.259591_pt1 | contig 35114 bp, 30 predicted proteins | sample MGYA00520511_ERZ809296 | MGnify/ENA primary metagenome ERZ809296 (study PRJEB31576, sample SAMEA3212662) | Homo sapiens | biome: human-gut; feature: human gut; material: fecal | place: Sweden | collected 2012 ...
AGCATGCCTTAAATGATTTGCGCCCGTGCCAGCATAAATGCTGATACGGGCGCTTCTCTGTCAGAGAGCAATGATATGTACCCCCAATACTGACATGTACCCGGTTTTCTGGACAATGGAACTGGTTCGTGCATAGCACCCCTCCTTCTTTATTGAAGTATACCACAGGGGCCAGAGGAACACAACGAGGCATCCCCATGACAAAAATGACAACGGAAAACATGAACCATGTGGTGTGCCGGCTCTTCACCAAAATTTAACACAACCACGGTGGTTCTCTTTCCCATTCCGCGCTACAATAGGCTTGTAGAAAAGAATCCAAACAAGAGATACACTGCGGGCCGTGTCGGCCCGGATGGGAGGCATCACGATGCAAAACTTACTCACCAAAAAAGGCTTTATCTGCGACATGGACGGCGTGATCTACCACGGCAACCGTCTCTTACCCGGCGTGCAGGAATTTGTCGCCTGGCTCCAGAAGGAACACAAGAAATTCCTCTTCCTCACCAACAACAGCGGCAAGACCCAGCGAGAACTGCAATCCAAGCTCTCCCGCATGGGCCTGGACATCGACGAAAAGCATTTTTACACCAGCGCCCTGGCCACCGCCAAGTTCATTGCCGACCAGATGCCCAGGGCCAGAGCCTTCGTCATCGGAGAACCGGGCCTGCTCAACGCCCTGTATGAGCAGGGCATCACCTTTGACGATGTGGCCCCGGATTATGTCATCGTGGGCGAGTCCCTGAGCTACACCTATGAGAACATCTGCCGGGCCGTGCGCTTCGTTCAGAACGGTGCCCGGCTCATCGGCACCAACAGCGACCTGACCGGCCCCACGGAGCAGGGCCTGGTCCCCGCCTGCCGCGCCTTGGTCGCCCCCATCGAGCTGGCCACGGGCAAGGCCGCCTATTACGTCGGCAAGCCAAACCCCCTGATGATGCGGACGGGCCTGAACATTTTGGGCTGTCATTCCCAGGACACCGCCATCATCGGCGACCGGATGGACACGGACATCGTCGCCGGCATCGAGTGCGGCCTGGACACCGTCCTCGTCCTCTCCGGCGTCACCAGCCGGGAGGAGATCGGCCACTTCCCCTATCGCCCCCGCCTGGTTTTGAACGGCGTCGGTGAGATTCCTGCCGCAAAAGTCTTGCCAAGTGCCGCTTCCGCCTGTATAATAGACAAAGACCCTGGGCAAGTCCCCCAGGGCGCACCTGACAGTAAGGGCCAGCCGCCCTGCCTGAAAGGGGCAGCCAAGTGATCTCGCACGACCCCAAGGCCGCACCCAAACCAGGTGCGGCCTTTTCTATCTTCTATCATCCAGTAAAAAGAGGTGTTGTATAATGAAAACCAGAGTTGCTGTCCTGGCCATCATCGTGGAGGACGCCGCTTCCGTCCCCCAGCTCAACGACCTGCTCCATGAGAACAGCGAGCATATTATCGGTCGCATGGGCATCCCCTACCGGGCCAAGAAGATCAACGTCATGTCCGTGGCCGTGGACGCCCCCCAGGACGTGACCGCCGCCCTGACCGGCAAGATCGGTGCCCTGCCCGGCATCCGCGTCAAGACCGCCTACTCCCAGTTTGAGAGCGATGAATGAGAGAACCCTCTTCCCCCTGATCGACAGGCTGGCGCGATGTCATCAGCTGACCGAGGCCGAGTATGCCCAGCTCATCCGTTTCCGCACCCCGGAAACCGCCGCGCGTCTGGCGGCGCTGGCCCGGACGGCGCGGGAGGCAGTTTACGGCACAGAGGTCTACACCCGCGGTCTCATCGAGGTCAGCAACTTCTGCCGCAACGACTGCTACTACTGCGGCATCCGCCGGTCGAACCAAAACTGCGACCGCTACCGCCTGTCTGACGAGGATATCCTCGCCTGCTGCGCCGAGGGCTACCGGCTGGGCTTTCGCACCTTCGTTCTCCAGGGCGGCGAGGATGGAGCCTTTTCCGTTCCCCGCGTGTGCAGGCTCCTTCGGGCCATCAAATCCGACTACCCCGACTGCGCCGTGACCCTCTCCCTGGGGGAGATGGCGCGGGCAGATTACCAAGCCCTCTATGACGCCGGGGCAGACCGCTATCTGCTCCGCCACGAGACGGCGGACCCGGACCATTACGCCGCCCTACACCCCGCCGCGCTCTCCTTTGACCACCGCATCCAGTGCCTGCGGGACCTGAAAGACATCGGCTATCAAGTGGGCTGCGGCTTCCTCGTCGGCTCCCCCGGCCAGACGCCGGAGCTTTTGGCCAAGGACCTGAAATTCGTGGAGGAATTCCAGCCCGCCATGTGCGGCATCGGTCCCTTCATCCCCCAGCAGGACACGCCTTTCCGAGACGAAGCGCCCGGCACGGCAGAGCTGACCGTCTACCTGCTGTCGATCTTACGTCTCATCCAGCCCAACCTGCTCCTCCCCGCCACCACGGCCCTGGGGACGATCCAGCCCAACGGCCGGGAACTGGGCTTGGCGGCAGGCGCCAACGTCGTGATGCCCAACCTCTCTCCCCTGTCCGTGCGGAAGAAATACGCACTGTATGACGGGAAGATCTGCACCGGAGAAGAGGAGGCGCAGTGCGTGGGGTGCTTGCAGGGCCGCGTCGCCTCTGTCGGTTACACCCTCGTCTCTTCCCGCGGCGACATCCGCACGATCTAACCAGAAAGGACAAAATACCATGGCAAACTATGACCCCAAATCTCTTCGCGCCGAAGAGTTCATCAACCACGAAGAAATTTTAGCCACCCTCGCCTATGCCCAGGAACACAAGAACGACGTGGCTCTCATCGACGCCATTTTGGAAAAGGCCCGGCCCAAGCCCACCAGCGGCGGCGTCCACTGCGAGGGCCTGACCCATCGGGAGGCCGCCGTGCTGCTGGCCTGTGAGATCCCCGAAAAAATTCAGGAGATGTATCGCCTGGCCGAAGAGATCAAGTTGGCCTTCTATGGCAACCGCATCGTGATCTTCGCGCCCCTGTATCTATCCAACTACTGCGTGAACGGGTGCGTCTACTGTCCCTATCACCTCAAGAACAAGCACATCACCCGGAAAAAGCTGACGCAGGACGAGATCCGGCAGGAGGTCATCGCGCTTCAGGATATGGGCCACAAGCGCCTGGCCATCGAAGCCGGTGAGGACCCTGTGAACAACCCCATCGAGTACATCCTGGAATGTCTGGAGACCATTTACAGCGTGAAGCACAAGAACGGTGCCATCCGCCGGGTCAACGTGAACATCGCCGCCACCACCGTGGAGAACTACCGCAAGCTCAAGGACGCAGGCATCGGCACTTACATCCTCTTCCAGGAGACCTATCACAAGCAGACCTACGAGGCCCTGCATCCCACCGGACCCAAGCACGACTACGCCTATCACACCGAGGCCATGGACCGGGCCATGGAGGGCGGCATCGACGACGTGGGCCTGGGCGTGCTGTTCGGGCTGGAGGGGTACCAGTATGAGTTTGCCGGCCTGCTCATGCACGCCGAACATCTGGAAGCGGTCCAGGGCGTTGGCCCCCACACCATCAGCGTGCCCCGCGTGAAAAAAGCCGACGACATCGACCCCACCGCCTTCGACAACAGCCTCAGCGACGAGCTGTTTGAGAAGATCATCGCCTGCATCCGGATCGCCGTGCCCTACACCGGCATGATCATCTCCACCCGCGAGGGCCAGGAAGTCCGCGAGAAGGCCCTGAAGCTGGGCATCTCCCAGGTCAGCGGCGGCTCCCGCACCTCCGTCGGCGGCTACACCGAGGAGGAGCGCCCCCACGATTCCGAGCAGTTCGACGTGTCCGACCAGCGCTCTCTGGACGAGGTCGTTCGCTGGCTCATGGAGCAGGACCACATCCCGTCCTTCTGCACCGCCTGCTACCGGGAGGGCCGTACTGGCGACCGGTTCATGTCCCTGTGCAAGAGCGGCCAGATTTTGAACTGCTGCCACCCCAACGCCCTGATGACTTTGGAAGAGTATCTCGTGGACTACGCCGCCCCTGAGACCAAGGCCGTGGGTGACGCCCTCATCGAGCGGGAGTTACAGCGCATCCCCAAGGAAAAGGTGCGGACCATCGCCCAGCAGCACATCGAGGACATCCGCAACTCCAACCGGAGAGATTTCCGCTTCTAACGCCTTCCCCGAGGGGGAAGGTGGCCACGAAGCGGACGGATGAGGGCTACCTACCGCTACTGAGCCGTAGTGTACTAAGGTAGCTTCTGCGACGGCTTACGCCCGCAGCGTATACCCCGCCCCCTTCGGGACGACAAGGCCCTGGGTCAAGAGGGCGTCCAGACTGGTCTGCACCGCCTGGGCGCTCAGGCCCAGGGCCTTTTGCAGCGTCTCAGGGGCGGCGGTGATGTGGTCGGTGAGGTATTCGATGACCTGCTGGCGGGTCAGCTCCTCCGGGGTGAACTCCCGGCGGGGCAGGGGCAGGGAGAAGTTCGTCACGCCCGCCTGGAAGCCCTCGCTCAGGACCGGAGGCCGCCAGCCGCGCCTGGCCCAGAGGGTGTAGATGCCCCGCAAGCCCTGGCCGGTGCCAGTGCCCAGACGGACGAGGGAAAAGAGCTGGGTCAGGCCCCGGTTTCTGGGGTCGGCAGCCACGCCTGCCTTGGCTTTTTCCGGCGACACCCGGAGCAGACCGCCGTTGGTCACGGTGAGGGCCGTGTCCGTCCGCAGGATGTGTAAGCCGCCCCGGCTGAAGTAGTCGGCGTGAAGAATGGCGTTCAGGACCGCCTCCCGCATGGCCCCGGCCAACGCGGCCTGTTCCCCTGCTTCCTGGGCCAGGAGCGCAGAGACGGCCCCCAGGCGGCGGGAGACCAGGAGATAGAAGTCAAACAGATTTTCCGGGGAGCCTGGGTGCAGGGTGGAGATCACAAAGCCCGTGTCCGCCTCCTGATACTCCAGGCGGAAGTGGGGAAAGACCTCCCGCAGAGGCCGGCGTTTCCCCAGGAGAAGCAGCCCGGCCAACGTCGGGTGCTGGCACCCCGTGTGCCCTGGGCCGACCAGACCGGCGGCGGACAAAAACGGCTCGTCCGGCAGATAGTTCCAGGGGTGCTCCGGGCGGCGCAGGGCCAGCAGCTCCCGATATTGCCGCAGGCTCTCCGGAGAGAGGTCATCAGAGGTACGGCCCTCTAAGACGGCCAGGTCCGCCGGGGTGTCGTCCCGGTCCCGGAGCATGGCCCGGACCTCGTCGGGGGAGCAGTGATAGTCCCCCTCCCCGTCCCGGCGATAGGCCCCGGTGAAGGGGCTGTCCCCGATGTACACGGGCCGCTGGTGCCGCCCTGCTCGCGGGACGGTGATGACGAGGATCTCCTTCCCCTCGATGGTGTGCAGGGCCACGTCTTCTTGGGTGAGGATATTGGCGCTGACCTTGCTGGGGTCGTTGACCGTCTGCCAGAAGAGCTTCACATACCCCGGCCCGTCGGGGATACCGGTGACGCGCAGCTCTTTTTCCCGGCTCTCCTCCACGCCCAGTAAGATCAGGCCGCCGATGGTGTTGGCAAAGGCCGAGTAGGTCTCCCACAGGCTGTGGGGAAAGCCTCCGGCGGCTTTCTTGGCCTCAATGCGGTTGTTCTCCTGATAGCGGGCGATGTGTTCCAGGTCGATCATAGCGGGCGTCCTCCCTCATGTTGTTGTCTCTATGATAGGGGCAAAATTGTCTCTTGTCAATTTGCCGTTCTCTTTCGTATAATAAGTGAAACATAATGAACCCCTATGTAGGGGCCGCAGACCCCTGCGGCCCGCTCACCTCACAGAAAGGAGCCAGCCCCATGTCTGACCACTTCACCCTCTCCAACGGTGTCACCATCCCCTCCCCCGGCTTCGGCACCTACCTCATGCCCGAAGAACCGGCCACGGTGGACGCCATCGTACAAGCCCTCCGCCTGGGCTACCGGCACATCGACACCGCGTATTTCTACGGCAACGAGACCTGTGTCGGCGAGGCCATCCGGGCCAGCGGCCTGCCGCGGGAGGAGATCTTCGTCACCAGCAAAGTCTGGAACACCGACCGGGGCTATCAGCCCACCCTGGCCGCCTTTGAGAAGACCATGACCCATCTCGGCCTGGACTACTTAGACCTCTACCTCATCCACTGGCCCGCCTATGCGGACAAGTATGACAATTGGGAGGACATCAACCGGGAGACCTGGCGGGCCATGACGGAGCTGTACCAAAGCGGCCGCGTGCGGGCCATCGGTGTTTCTAACTTCAAGCCCCACCACCTCAAGGCCCTGCTGGAGGGACCGGTCAAGCCCATGGTGGACCAGATCGAGCTGAACCCCGGCTGGCAGCAGCGGGAAACCGTCGCCTTCTGCGCCCAGCATGATATTTTGATCGAAGCCTGGAGTCCCCTGGGCCGGGGGCGCGTGTTGGGTCACCCCCTGCTGGCAGAATTGGGCCGGAAGTACGGCAAGACCCCCGCGCAGATTTGCCTGCACTGGTGCCTGGACAAGGGCTATCTGCCCCTGCCCAAGTCCGTGACGCCCAGCCGCATCCAGGAGAACCTGAACATCTTCGACTTCGCCCTGACCCCGGAAGACATTGCCAGGCTCGACGCCCTGCCCCCCTTCGGGGAATCGGGGCGGGACCCGGACAATGTGCCCTTCTGAGCAGGACCTAACAGGGATGAGAAAAGCTCGCCGACCGGCGAGCTTTTCTTGCTTTCTCAAAATGTACTGATGGGAATATCCGGGTCCTCCCCCGTTTTCTCGATGGAGAGGATGGTCACGTCATAGGCATAGTTTTCATTGACCTGGATGCGGACGGTATCGCCCACGCGCTTGCCCATGAGGGCCTTGCCCACCGGGGACTCCTTGCTGATGAGGCCCTTGAGCGCATCCTGGCGCAGGGTGGTGACGAGCTGGATGGTCTCTTCGTCGCCGTCCTCATCCTGGAACGTTACCTTGTCAAAGAGAGCCACGCCGTCGGCTTCGTCGTTGCGCTCGATGACCACGGCGGTCTTGATCATGTTCTGCAAATAGCGAATGCGGCTGTCGTTGCGGTTTTTCTCGCGCTTTGCGGCCTTGTACTCGAAGTTCTCGCTCAGGTCCCCGAAGGAACGGGCCACCTTCACCTCTTCGATGAGCTTCGGCCGCAGGTCGTGGATGCGGTGCTCCAGCTCCGCCTGCATCTTGTCGATGTCTACCTGTGTCAGTTCGTCATGCATTGCCATACGCCTCTTTGTTCTCTGAGATGGCTCTATTCTACCACGGCCAGAGAAAAGGGGCAAGGGGGCTTACTGCATCTGGTTTCCATAGGTTTCCATGACGTAAGCGGTGTAGGGATTGTCATACTGCGGCAGCGAAGCAAACGCCTGAATGTCATCCTCATGGCAGGTTGCGATCGGCTCCCAGGTGGTCTGCCCGTTCTCGTCCTTCCAATGGAACAGGAGGTAGGCGCTGCCTCTGGTATCGTTGTCCTGGAACCAGTCCGGGTCGCCGTTTTCCAGCTCCGGCATCAGGCGCAGAAGCTGACCTGTGCTGTCCTCCGTCCCAGGAAAGTCGGAAATTTTTATGTGGTCATACAGTTCGTACAGAGACAACCCGTCGTTTTCTCGCGCCGTGCCGGTGTTGACCAGGGTCAGGCTACAGATGTGGGCGTCTTCGATCGTGCAGTCTAATCCCTCGGCTTTCCAGGTTTCCTGGTACTCTGCCACCCGCTGGGCAATGTATTCTTTGGCATAGGCAACCACTTCGTCGGGCAGAGCCGCCAACTCTTCCTCGGTCATGCTTCTCTCGTTCTGGTCACTAATCGAAGCCACCGCAGAGGTCGTTTCTGCTTCGGCTCCGGGATAGGTACAGCCGACGGCTGCGCCGCCGATGAGGGCCACGGCCAGCACGGCGGCCAGGGTCGTCTTGGGTCGGGATACGATCAGCATAATACGCTCCTTGATCTCCGGCCGGCTCCCCGTCAGGGTCGCCGTGTTGAAAAAAAACTTCGGTCCGGGGGGACATGTCATGGCCAGCAGGGTCCTGCCATAGGCCGCCCGTTGGGACTCTCCCAGGCAGCGGAGGGTACCCGCGTCGCAGGCCGTTTCGCTGTCCCGGCGGGAGAGGATCGCCGCCCACCAGACCAGGGGGTCAAACCAGTGGACTGCCAGGCACACGCCCCGCAGGAGGGACCAGATGAGATCCCCGTGGCGGAAGTGCGTCTCCTCGTGGGCCAGCACATGACGCAGCGTTTCTTCGTCGTCTACCACGTCCGGGGTCAGATAGATGGCCGGACGGACCAGGCCGAACAGACAGGGGGACGGGATGGCGTCGGTCACGTAGACCGGCAGGAAGCTCCCGCTCCCCTCCACCCGTTCTCGCGTGCGGAACAGGCGCTGGGCCAGGGCAAACTCCACATAGAGGAACCAGCCCCCCACCAGAATGGCCCCGACCACCCAAAGGGTGGGCAGCAGCCCCGGCGTGCCGGGGGTTGTCTCTCCGGTGAAATGATCGGGCGTAAAGGCGATGTCCGCCCCGGAAAGGTCCGGCGTCGCCTGGGGTTCATTTTGAATGATACTGGTTGATTGTGTCGGTTCGGTTTCCAGGCCCCAGTTTGCCACGCTCCACCCGGCGGCCCCGATGCCCACCGGCAAAAGCAGCCGGATCAGCACGGGCAGCCAGATGGCATAGCGCAGGGTGGAGCCGAGCCGTCTGGCCAGCCCCAGCCGCAGGGCCAGGGTCACAGCCAGCAGGATCGCGCAGCTGAGCAGCCAGTTACGCATGGTCCTCGTCCTCCAATCCTTTCAGCAGCTCATAGAGCTGGTCAAGCTCTTCCTTGGGCAGGGCCTCTTTTTTGTTCAGGCAGTTGACCATCAGGGTCACGCTGCCCTGGTAGGCCCGCTGGAGCAGGTTCTTGGCCTCCTGCAAGGAAGCGTCCTCGCGGGTGAGCAGGGGGGTGTACTGCTTGCGGCCGCCGATCTTTTCCGCCTTGACGTAGCCCTTGTTTTCCAGGCGGCCCAGCAGGGTCAGCGGCGTACTGCGGGACCAGGTGGTGCGGCCCTGGAACCACTCCCAGACCTCCCGGCCCGTGCAGGGCGCTTTCTCCCAAACGCACTCCATCACCTGCCACTCGGCCTCGGTGAGGTACTGGCCGGCTTTCTTATACGCCATGTGGATCCCTCCTTTCTGTCTGTTATTGTAATCACAATATACCATAGCTGTCTACGGATGTCAACAGTTTTTCCGTCCATGAAAGGCCCCCTTCCTTCTCTTGCAATCCCCCTCGAAATACGCTATACTAAAGTATCCTAAAATCCACCAAAAACGGAGGCAGCGGCTATGTTTGGACGCAAAAAGAAACAGCAGAAAAAGGAAGAACACCGTCAGGCCGTGCGAAAGGGCCTGCTCTTCTGGCTCCCCGGCGGGTCGTCCCGCATCGACGTGTATCTGGACTACTGCGTGGTCCGGTGCCTGGGCAAGACGAAGCTGCCGGAGAAGGAGCGGGTCATCCCCTTCACCGACGTGAAGGACGTGATCTACACCCCCGCTACCCCCTCCCGGATGGCCAGCTTGCAGCTCATCACCAAGCAGATGCCCGACGTGAAGCGGAGCTATTGGTACGCCTACGAAAACAACCTCATCGTCGTCCACCCCAACAACGAAAAGCTGGCCAAGAACATCCGCGCCTATATCCTGAACCCCAAGGGGTCCGACGTGGTGCCCCCGGAGTATCTCAACCTCCTCTGGAAAGAGGAAAAGCAGCGCCGCCGCGAAGAGGCCGAGGCCAAGGAAAAGGCCGCGCAAGAAGAGAAAGAGAAGGCCAAGGCCGAAAAAACCGCAGCCGCGCAAGCAGAGCCGAAACCCGAAATGGAAATCGAAGAACCCAAAGAAAAGGAAGCTGAGTAACGATGCCTTACCCCCACCTGTCCTCCCCCGGCCGCATCGGCGGCGTGACCCTGAAAAATCGGATCGCCATGACCGCCGCCTCCGCCTCCCTCTCCGAGCCGGACGGCACCATGACCGAAGCCATGCTGGCCTATTACGAGGCGCGGGCCAAGGGCGGCGTGGGGCTAATCATCACGGAGATGGTCTGCGTGGACGAACAGCGGGGTGTCCTCTTTCCCCGTGAGCTGAACGCCGCACGGGACGAGAACATCCCCGATTTCCGCGCCCTGGCCGACCGACTGCACCCCTACGGCACGAAGGTCTTCGCCCAGCTCTTCCATCCCGGCGCCAACGCCGACCCGAAGCTCAACCCCCTCCCCCTGGTCTCGGCCAGCGCCGGGCGGGGAAAGAAACGGGGCCAGGCCGAGGAATCCAGCCGCGAAACCATCCACACCATTGTGGAATACTTCGGCCAGGCCGCCCACAGAGTCCAGCAGGCGGGCTTCGACGGCATCGAGATCCACGCCGCCCACCACTATTTTCTCCACAGTTTCCTCAGCCCCGTGACCAACCATCGGACGGACGAATACGGCGGCAGCCTAGAACACCGCGCCCGCATTTTGCAGGAGGTCGTGCAGAGCATCCGCGCCCACTGCGGCCCGGATTTTCCCGTGATGGTCCGGGTTTCTCTGGAAGAGTATATCGGCCCCAAGGGCTACCATGCCGACACGGGGCTGAAGCTCTGCCAGATGCTGGAATCCTGGGGCGTGGACGCGCTGAACGTCTCCGCCTCCGGCACGGACAGCAAGGGCAGCCAGAGCGTCGAGCCGATGCCCTACCGCCAGGGCTGGCGGAAGCATCTGCCGTGGCTGGTGAAGCAGACCGTCTCCATCCCCGTCCTCGCCGTGGCCCTCATCCGGGACCCGGCCTTTGCCGAGCAGCTCCTGGCCGACGGGGTCCTAGACTTCGCCGCCTCTGCCCGGGCGCATCTGGCCGACCCCAACTGGGCCAACAAAGCCTTTGCCGGGCAGGAAGCAGACATTCTCCCCTGCATCTCCTGCATGGCCTGCTTCAGCAAGTTTGATGGGGAGGGGCACATCACCTGCGCCGTGAACCCGGAAACAGGTTACGAAGCCCAGCTCCCCCCGCTTCCCCAGGATGGGGACAAGCGTCTCGTCGTGGTCTTAGGCGGCGGACCGGCGGGGCTGGAGGGCGCTTGGATCGCCGCCCGGCGGGGCTTCCGGGTGATCTTGTTTGAGAAACAAGCGGTCCTGGGCGGACAGCTGAACCTCGCCGCCCTCGCCCCCGGCAAAGAGAAAATTCACTGGTTATTGGACAGCCTCACCCGCCGCTGTCAGCAGGCAGGGGTCGAGCTGCACCCCGGCCACGCCCCCACCCTGGACGAGCTGAAAAATATGGCCCCCTACGCCATCCTGGACGCCACCGGCGGGCTTCCCGCCGTGCCCGCCCACATCCCCGGCGCACAGGACAGCCCCCTCGTCTGCACCCCGCCGGATATTCTCACGGGGAAGCTCCAGCCCACAGGAGAGGTCATCGCGGTGATCGGTTCCGGCATGACGGGCCTGGAGACGGCAGAGATCCTCTCCGCCCCGGAGAAGGACAACGCCGTCCTGGTCGTGGAAGCCGCCCCGCGCCTGGCCCCCGGCGTCTACGGCTCGAACCGCAACGCCGTGACGGCGGTCTTAGATCAGAACAACGCCGTCTGCCTCACCAGCCGCGCCTTGACCAAGGTCGGAACCGACCGCATCTACCTCACCGACCCCCAGACAGGCGAGGCGTACACTTACCCCTGTCAGCGGGTCGTCTTAGCCCTGGGCACGACCCCGACGAAGCCCTATGGGGAAGCATTGGAGACGGTGTGTTCCCGCGTGCTTTCCGTGGGAGACGCAGCAAAGAGCGGCATGATCTGGGACGCAGTGCATGGAGGGTACCACGCCGCAAGAGGACTTTGACCCAAACATTTGGACAGCAAAACGCAGCCGTTTTTTCACGGCTGCGTTTTTGTATCCTTATGATCTTACCAGAGCTTCCACTCCGTCACGTCACACTGCCCTGCGCTGTCATCTCCGACCGCCAGAACCCGGCCGTCGGCACACAACGCAACGGTATGCCGCTCCCCGGCGGCGACGGTGCGGACGTTGGTCCAGGCCTCCACCTGGCACTGGCCGTGCTGGATGTCCCCGGAGGCCACTGCCGTCCCGTCCTGTTTCACGGCGACGGTGTGGTAGGGGCCGACGGCCACGGCGGTGAGGTCCGTCCAGTCCAGAACACCGGGGGCAATGAAGCCGTCGGCCTGGAGCAGGCGGCCGTCCTTCCGCAGCCCCAGGCTGTGCATGTGCCCGGCAGCGATGGCGGTGATGTCCTGCCAATGCTCCACGGCGCAGGTGCCGAACATGCCCTGCCCGGCGGCAAGAACGGTCCCATCCTGGCACAGGCCCAGGGTGTGGTCCATCCCGGCGGCGACGGCGGTGACGTTCGCCCACTTGCCGACTTGCGCCTTGGCGTCCCGGCCGGTGGCGAGAACGGTGCCGTCGGAGCGCAGGCCGACGGTGTGGGTCTCCCCGCAGGCCACGGCGACGAGGTTCGTCCAGCCGCTCAGGTCGCATTGCCCGAACTGATTGTTGCCCGCCGCCAGCGCGGTGCCGTCGGCGCGGACGGCCACGGTGAAGTTTTTCCCGCAGGCCACGCCGACCACGTCAGACCAGCCGCTCACGTCGCACTGGCCGAAGTCATTGTTTCCGGTGGCCAGAACTTTGCCGTCCGCCCGGAAGGCGACGGTGTGCAGCTGCCCGGCGGCGATGCCGCCCTTTTTGGCCTTGGGCCGGGAGACGGGAACGGCCCCCTCCAGCGGAACGCCGCACAGGTCACAGAATCTTGCCTGGTCCCGCAGGACAGCGCCGCAGGCCGGGCAGATTTTTTCTACTTTGGTCCCGCACATATCGCAGAACCGCGCCCCAGGGCGCAGGTCCACGCCGCAGGCTCTACACTTTACCATCGATCGTATCCTAACTTCGCGGTACGCGATCAGATGGCCGCAGCAATCAGGTCGCCCATCTGCGCGGTGCCGACCTGGGTGCCCTGCCCGGCGTACAGGTCAGGGGTGCGGTAGCCCTGATCCAGCACGGACTTGACGGCGTTCTCGATGGCGTCGGCCTCCGCGCCCAGGCCGAAGGTGTAGCGCAGCATCATGGCGGCAGACAGGATGGTGGCCATGGGGTTGGCCTTGTCCTGGCCGGCGATGTCGGGGGCGGAACCGTGGACAGGCTCATACATGCCAAAGTTCCCCTCAGCCAGGGAGGCAGAGGGCAGCATGCCGATGGAGCCGGTGATCTGGCTGGCCTCGTCGGAGAGGATGTCACCGAAGATATTGCTGGTCACGATCACATCAAACTGACGGGGGTTGCGGACCAGCTGCATGGCGGCGTTGTCCACATAGAGGTTATCCAAAGTGACCTCAGGATAGTCCTGGGCGACCTCGGCGACCACACGCCGCCACAGGCGGGAGGACTCCAGCACGTTTGCCTTGTCCACGCTGGTCACGTGCTTGCTGCGCTTCATGGCCATGTCGAAGGCGACCTTGGCGATGCGGCGCACCTCGCCCTCGGCGTACTGCTCGATGTCGTAAGCAGCGGGGCCAAGGTCGGTGTCCCGGTGCCCCTTCTCGCCGAAGTAGATGCCGCCGGTCAGCTCACGCACGACCACAATGTCCAGGCCCCCGGCCAGGATCTCCGGCTTCAGCGGGGAGGCGTCGGCCAGCTGCTCGAACAGCAGGGCGGGACGCAGGTTGGCGAAAAGGCCCAGGGCCTTCCGCAGACCCAGCAGGGCGCGTTCGGGGCGTTGGTCGCCGGGCAGATTGTCCCACTTCCAGCCGCCCACGGCACCCAGCAGCACAGCGTCCGAGGCCTTGCAGATGTCGATGGTCTCCTGGGGCAGGCAGGCGCCGGTGGCGTCGATGGCGCAGCCGCCTGCCAGGACTTTTGTGTAGTTGAAGGTGTGGCCGAACTTCTCGCCCACCTTGTCCATCACGTTCAGGGTCTGTTCGACCACGTCGGGGCCGATGCCGTCCCCCGGAATGACTGCGATCTGATAGTTCATGGCTTACTTTGCCTCCTGTCTGTTTTTGATGTCCGCCATGAGGCCCCCGGCCTGGATGATCTTCTTGATGAAGTCGGGGAAAGGGTTGGCCTGGTAGGTCTCGCCCTTGGTGAGGTTGGTGATGACGCCGGTGTCGAAGTCGATGGCGACCTCGTCCCCGCTGTCGATCTTCTCGCTGGCCTCGGGACACTCCAGAATGGCCAGGCCGATGTTGATGGCATTGCGATAGAAAATGCGGGCAAAGGTCTTGGCGATGACACAGGAGATGCCGGACTCCTTGATGACCATGGGCGCGTGCTCACGGGAGGAGCCGCAGCCAAAGTTATAGCCGCCGACCATCACGTCGCCGCCCTTGACGACCTTGACGAAGTTGGTGTCGATGTCCTCCATGCAGTGGGTGGCCAGCTCTTTCTTGTCGGCGATGTTCAGGTAGCGGGCGGGGATGATGACGTCGGTGTCCACGTTGTCGCCGTATTTATGTACAAATCCTTTTGCGTTCATGTCTTATACCTCCCGGGGGTCTGCGATTTTCCCTGCGATGGCCGAGGCGGCGGCAACAGCGGGGCTTGCCAGATAGATTTCCGAGGTGATGCCGCCCATACGGCCCACGAAGTTCCGGTTCGTGGTGGCAACGCACTTCTCACCGTTGGCCATGACGCCCATGTGACCGCCCAGGCAGGGGCCGCAGGTGGGGGTGGAGACGGCGCAGCCGGCGTCGATGAAGGTGGTGATATAGCCGCGCTGGATGCACTCTTTGTAAATGCTCTGGGTGGCGGGCATCACGATACAGCGGACGTTGGGCGCGACTTTCTTGCCCTCCAGGATCTTGGCGGCAATGGCCATGTCCTCCAGACGGCCGTTGGTGCAGGAGCCGATGACCACCTGGTCGATGGTGACGTCACCCACCTGGGAGATGGGGCGGGCGTTCTCCGGCAGATGGGGGAAGGCGACCGTCGGCTCGATCTGGCTCAGGTCGATCTCGATGGTGCGGACATATTCGGCGTCGGGGTCAGCCTCGTAAGCGGTATAGGGGCGGTTCACGCGGCCGTCCATATACTTGCGGGTGATGTCATCCACGGGGAAGATGCCGTTCTTGGCCCCGGCCTCGATGGACATGTTGGCGATGCACAGGCGGTCGTCCATGGACAAGGCGGCCACGCCCTCGCCGCAGTATTCCAGGCTCTGGTACAGGGCACCGTCCACGCCGATCAGGCCGATCAGGTGCAGGATCACGTCCTTGCCGCTGACCATGGGGGGCAGGGTGCCAGTCAGATGGACTTTGATGGCTTCGGGGACCTTGAACCAGGTCTCGCCGGTGGCCATACCCGCAGCCATATCCGTGGAACCCACGCCGGTGGAGAAAGCGCCCAGGGCACCGTAGGTGCAGGTGTGGGAGTCGGCGCCGATGATGCAGTCGCCGGCGGCGACCAGGCCCTTTTCCGGCAGCAGGGCGTGCTCGACGCCCATCTGGCCCACGTCATAGAAATTGTCGATGTCGAAGCGGTGGGCAAAGGTGCGGCACTGGAGACACTGCTCGGCGGCCTTGATGTCCTTGTTGGGGGTAAAGTGGTCCATGACCATGGAGATCTTGCTCTTGTCAAAGACCCCGGTGAAGCCTTCCTTGTCAAACTCCCGGATGGCGACGGGAGAGGTGATGTCGTTGCCCAGCACCATGTCTAACTTGGCGCGGATGAGCTGGCCGGCCTTCACTTCCGGCAAACCAGCGTGGGCGGCGAGGATCTTTTGTGTCATTGTCATTCCCATAGGGGATTCCTCCTCTTGTCTTGTGTCATATAGATTACGGAATGAGCCGCGCCCCTCAAAGCCTTCCCCTGGTGGGAAGGCTTTTTGGCGGGTGGCTCAGTCGTTGGTGGGGATAAACTGGTTGTCCTTGTTGGCCCGGTTCACGGCGGTGATGAGGGCGTAGACGGAAGCCATGGTGATGTCGCTGTCCACACCGACGCCCCAGTAGCGGCGGCCGGACTCGTCGGCGATGACGATGTAGGCAGAGGCCTTGGAGTCGGAGTTCGTCTCCAGGGCGTGCTCTTCATAGTCCACGAAGTGGTACTTGATGGCGGGGTTGGCGATCTTGAGCACGTTGCTCACGGCGTCCAGCGGGCCGTTGCCCTTGGCGCTGAGATAGAACGTCTCGTTGCGGATGGCCAGGGTCACGTCGGCGGCAGTATAGCCGTTCTCGCGGACCCAGGTGACGTCCTGGAGCGCAATGGGCATGTCCTTGTTCTGGTACTCATGCTGGAAGGACACCAGGATCTCGGCGGGGGTGAGCTCCTTGTGGGCGTGGTCGCTGATCTCCTTGATGAAGTAGCCGACTTCTGCGGCCATTTCCTTGGGCAGGGTGTAGCCGAAGTTGTGCTCCAGGATGTAGGAGATGCCGCCCTTGCCGGACTGGCTGTTGATGCGGATGACGTCGGTCTCGTACTCCCGGTTGACGTCGTGGGGGTCCAGCGGCAGGTAGGGCACGGTCCACTGGTGCTGCTGCGTCTCCTCCCGGAACTTCATGCCCTTGGAGATGGCGTCCTGGTGGGATCCGGAGAAGGCCGCAAAGACCAGCTGGCCGGAGTACGGCTGACGATAGCCCACGGACATACCGGTGAGATGCTCATAGAACTGCACGATCTTGGGCATGTCGGAGAAGTCCAGCTCGGGGTCTACCCCGTGGGTGAAGAGGTTCATGGCCATGGTGATGATGTCCACGTTGCCGGTCCGCTCGCCGTTGCCGAAGAGGGTCCCCTCGATCCGGTTGCCGCCGGCCAGCAGGGCCAGTTCGCCCGCCGCCACGGCGGTGCCGCGGTCGTTGTGGGGGTGGATGGACACGATGACGTTCTCGCGGTCGTGCAGGTTCTTGCTCATGTACTCGATCTGCTGGGCGTACACATGGGGCATGGACATCTCCACGGTGGAGGGCAGGTTGATGATGACCTTGCGGTCCGGGCGGGGCTTCCACACGTCGATGACTTCATTGCAGATGCGCAGGGCAAACTCCATTTCCGTGCCGGTGAAGCTCTCCGGGGAATACTCAAAGCGGAAGTTCGTCTCCGGCATCTTGGCGGCATACTCGTCAAAGGTCTTGGCCCCGGAGACGGCGATGTCCACGATCTCGTCCTCGCTCTTGCGGAAGACCTGCTGCCGCTGGGCGAAGGAGGTGGAATTATACAGGTGGACGACGACGTTCTTGGCCCCCTTGATGGCCTCAAACGTCTTTTTGATAATATGAGGACGAGACTGGGTGAGGACCTGGATCCACACGTCGTCGGGAATCATGTGCTCCTCGATGATGGTCCGCAGGAACTCAAACTCCGTCTCGGAGGCAGCGGGGAAACCCACTTCGATCTCTTTGAACCCCAGCTCCAGCAGGAACTGATAGAACTCCAGCTTCTCCTCCAGGTTCATGGGGGTGATGAGGGCCTGGTTGCCGTCCCGCAGATCCACGCTGCACCACAGGGGGGCTTTTTCGACGCGTTCCTTCTTGGTCCAGTCCAGGCAGGTCTCAGGGGGCATGTAGTAGCCAGGGCGATACTTGTCAAAATTTTTCATGTGGGACACGATCCTTTCCATTTGGCGGAGGAAAATGCCATAAAAAAACCTCCGCCTCTTAAATTCAAAGAGACGAAGACCATAAATTTCTCCGCGGTACCACTCTTATTGGCGTCCAACAACGCCCACTCAAATAGCGCACGCTCCGGGGTGAGACGCCGCCCCACTCCCCACGACCTTGCACCGACCGGCCGCTCTCTGCATGGGAGATCCAGGGAGGCATATTCCCTTCATCGCATGACGGTATTAAATTTTTCACTGCATACAGGATAGCCGATTGCCGGGGGTTTGTCAATAGGGAGAGGGGAGGAAATTTTGAACGAAACTGCGCCAAGGAGGACCCCTTGTCCGCTTCGCAACCGGCTCCCCTTTCCAGAGAACCCGTCAATGCCGCCGCGTCACCACACCGGCAACGACCAGCACTGCCCCCGACAGCGCCAGCAGCACCAGCGGCACCCGATCCATACCCTTCTGGGAGGGGATATCCACGCGCACTGCCCCGGCGTCCGCCGTCTGCACGTCCGGCTCCGCGGCCTTCTCCTGGGGTGTGCCGCTGCCCAGCTGGCCCATGGCAGGAGACCCCCAGGCCTGCACTTCCCCGTCGGTCAGAAGGCAAACGGTCTGGTCCGTCCCGGCGCTCACAGCCTGGGCGGGGACCAGCTCCACGACCTGCCCCGGCTCCCACACCTGCGCTCCGGCCTCGGTCAGGCCCAGCTGCATGGCGTCGTTGCGGCCCCAGGTCCAGAGGGTGCCGTCCGAGAGAATGGCGGCGGTATGCCCCGCCCCGACGGTTACGTTGGAAACGGCAGCGGGCAAAGAGACGGCAGTGGGCGTCAGCTGTAACGTTGCTCCTGTCCCCTCATCCGTGGTATCGCCCAGGCCGCCGGTGCCTAATTGTCCATCGAGGTTACTGCCCCAGGTATAGAGCGTCCCGTCCGTCGAGATCGCGGCGGCGTGGTAGTCACCCATGACGGCAAAGCGCACGTCGGTCAAAACCTGGTGGGGCGCAGACACGCTGTCTCTGGTCCCATCCCCCAGCTGGCCGTAGAGATTGTCCCCCCAGGTCCACAGGGTCCCATCGCTGCGCACGGCGGCGGTGGCGTTGGCCCCGGCGCTCACAGCCGTCACGTTGTCCAACACCTGCTGGGGCGCGGAGACGCTGTTCAGGGTCCCGTCTCCCAGCTGACCATAGAGATTATCTCCCCACGTCCACAGGGTCCCGTCGGCCCGGATGGCGGCGACGTGGTAGTCTCCCGCGCTCACGGCGGTCACTTGATCCAGCACCTGCACCGGCTGGGCAGCGGAGACGACGGTCCCGTTCCCCAGCTGCCCATAGTCGTTGCCGCCCCAGGCCCAGAGGGTGCCGTGCTCGTCCACATAGGCCGTGTGAGACAGGCCCGCGCTCAGACGGTTGGGCTGGTCCGGCGTGGCGCCGTCGTAGGCTAGAGCAGGGGCGGGCAGAGCCAGTAGCAGGGCCAGAAGCGCCACAGCGGAGAGGCAGATCTTATGGGTCATCGGGATCACTTCCTAGGTGTCATTTTGTAACATTTCTTGTTTACTATACAGGAAACTCCAAGATTTTGCAAGGTTTTTCTGCTGGAAATGCAAAAAAGAGCCTTCCCCGAAGAGAAGGCCCTTGCAAAAATTACTTCAGCGCACGGTAGAGGAAGGTCACGATCTGGGCTCTGGTGCAGGTGTCCAGAGGGGAGAAGGTCGTGAAGGAGGTGCCATCCGTGATCTTCTGCTGCACCGCCCACTGGACGGCCTTGGCATAGGTCGCGTTGCTGGGAACGTCTTGGAAGTTCGTTGTGCCGGAGACGTTCGGCGAACCTGCCAGCTGCCAGAGATAATAGACCGTCTGGGCGCGGGTGCAGGGGGAATTCGGCTGGAAGAGCGTTCCATTCACCAGTCCTTGGTTTCTGGCCCACAGGGCGGGCTGGTAGTAGTAGGCCGAGAGGGGGACGTCCTGGAAGGGGTTCGTGTTGCCCGCAGCCGGTTCGCCCTTGGCCCGCCAGAGGAAGGTCAGGATCTGCGCCTTGGTGCAGGTGCTGTTGGGGCTGAAGCTCGTGGCACTGGTGCCGTTGGTGATGCCGCGGTCCACCGCCCACTTCACCGTGTCATAGGCCCAATGGGAGGTGGGCACGTCGAAGAAATCTCCGTTGTTGGTCGCTGCTTTCTGGGCGTAAGCAGCCAGCGCCGCACGCATCAAGGCCCCGTCTGTCCAATGCCCCAGCAAGTAGGACTCTCCGGTGGTGACTTCGATCAGCTGGCTCTTGCTGGCGGTAAAACGGGCGTTGTCCGCGGCCAGCCAGCTGTCCTGGGCGGCGTAGGTGTCAAAGAATTGGTACAGGCCATCTACAGAGACCAGCTGATAGGCGTTGTAGCCGTCGACCTTCGTCCAGCCTGCGTTGACCAGGGCGGAGACAGGTGCCTTCTGGTCATAGATCTTACCGGTGGCGTTGACCAACGGCAGCAGCGTCCCGCTGGCCGTGGTGCCGTTCCAGGCGTCGGCGGTGTAGGTCATGGTGTGGCGGATGATCTCCAGCTGGCCGCGGTTCACGGCGTAGTAGAGATATCCACCGGCATCCCCAACGGCAATGCCCACGCCGTCACCCACGCGCAGGGCGGCCTCGTTGCCGTCGTAGGTGCCAAAGTCATAGCCGAAGGTCCAGCCCAGCTCGGTATCGTCTTCAAAGTCATAGGGCATCGCAGAGATGCCGTTCCACGTCCAGACCTTCAGCGTGTCCGTCAGGTTCCCCGTGAACTGGAAATCCACGGTCAGCAGCAGGGGCATCCCATCCCCCGCAGGGTCGGCCAGGGTAGCCATGATTCCGTTGTTCGCCAGGCTGTCCAGCGCTTGCACATAGGCGTTTGCCATGTCATAGGGCATCTTACAGTTCGTGTAGCTACCGCCATAATAGGTGATGTCCGCCAGCTCCTCCGTGGGGGCGGCCGGAGCCGCTGCCGCCGGGATGGCCAGCAGGCCCGCCAGCAATGCCAAAGACAGCGCCAGGGGGACGAGGCGTTTCCGCAGCAATGTTTTCATACAAATCCTCTCCTATCCAGTATTATTTACCATCATTATCCAGGAAACGGTATCCGCTGTCAAGACCGATTCGACATTTTCCCGGCAATGTATACAAACCCGCTCCCTCCCACCGGGCAAAATTTTTTCACAGGATCTTTGGTTTTTTTGCCGCAGCCCTTTACTTTATCACGGTAGAGTGGTAATATACTAAACAACCGAGTGAATACAAGAAAGGGGATCGCACATGGATCTGGACCAGAACATCCTGCGCAGCGATGAGCAGACGATTTTCCGCCTGCGGGGATTGTATGAAAACTACGGCTACCGCCGCTTCAAAATGAGTAAATTCGAGGCCTATGACCTCTATGTAAGAAACAAAGACTTTTTGGTCAGCGACCGGATGATCACGTTCACCGACGCCCGCGGCGTCCTCATGGCCCTCAAGCCCGACGTGACCCTCTCCATCATCAAGAACACGAGAGAGAACGAGCCCGGCCCGCGCAAAGTGTATTATAATGAGACCGTCTACCGCTCCGGCAAGGGCGACGAGGGCTTCCAGGAGATCATGCAGACCGGCCTGGAGTGCATCGGTGAGCTGGACCTGTACCACATCTACGAGGTCACGGCCCTGGCCGTGCGGAGCCTGGCTGCCATCAGCCCGGACTATGTGCTGGACGTATCCCACGTGGGCCTGGTCTCTGGCTTCATGGAGGCCGCCGGGGTGGCCGAGGAGGATTACCCGGAGGTCATGGCCGCCGTCCGCTCGAAGAATCTGGCGGCGCTGGACAGCTTCTGTCAGAGCCGGAATCTCAGCGGGACCGTCCGCGCCCTGCTGGAGCGCCTGGTGACCACCTACGGCACCATGGAGTCCGTCCTGGCCGACCTGGCCCCCCTGTGCGTCGGCGGCAAAAAGACCCGCGAGGCCTGGGAGGAGCTCAACAGCCTCTGCGCCCTGCTCAAGGCCAACGGCCTGGGCGACAACGTCTATCTGGACTTCTCCGTGGAGGGCAACATGGATTATTACAGCGGCATCGCCTTCCGAGGATTTTTGAAAAATCTGTCGGCGGGGGTGCTATCCGGCGGACAATATGATAAAATGGTCGAGAAAATGGGCAAGCGCTGCGGAGCCATTGGCTTCGCCATCTACCTCAATGAGCTGGAGCGGCTCGGCCCGGCCCAGCCCGCGTTTGACACCGACGTGCTGGTCCTCTACGACAGCACCACCGACCTGACCGCGCTGACCACGAAGCTCTCCGACCTGGCCCGGCAGGGCAAGCGCACCCTGGCCCGCCAGCAGGCCGGAGGCGACCTGAGAGCGAAAGAGATCCTGGACCTGAGAGGAGGGGCAAAGGCATGAGTGAGTTTCTGAACGTGGCCCTGCCCAAGGGCCGCCTGGGCGAACGGGTGTACAAGATGTTCGCCGAAGCCGGGTTCCCCTGCGACGAGTTGCTGGACCCCAAGCGCAAGCTGATCTTTGAAAATCCAGAGGCCAAGGTCCGCTACTTCTGGGTCAAGCCCTCGGACGTCCCTGTGTATGTGGAGCGCGGCGCCGCCGATGTGGGCGTGGCCGGCAAAGACATTTTGCTGGAATACGGCCCGGACATCTATGAGCTGCTGGACCTGAACGTGGGCAAGTGCCGCATGTGCGTGGCCGCCAAGAACGGCTTCCGGGACGACCCCGACCGCACCCTGCGGGTGGCCACCGAGTTCCCCCACATCACCCAGGCCTATTACAGCGCCCGCAGCCGGGACATCGACATCGTCCGGCTCCACGGCTCCATTGAGATCGCCCCCATTTTAGACCTGACCGATGTCATCGTCGACATCGTCGAGACGGGCACCACCCTGCGGGAAAACGACCTCTCCCCCATCGAGACCATCGTTCCCATCAGCGCCCGGCTCATCGCCAATAAAGTGAGCTTTAAGTTTAAGCACGCGGCCATCCAAACCCTCTACGAGGGGCTCAAGACCCAGGTGGCCGCCAAGGAGGCAGAACAGAAATGATCCGCATTTTGAAGGAATCGGAGACCAGGCGCGAGGCCATCTTCGCCCGCGAGGACCCCGTCGGCTCCGTAGAGGAGCCGGTCTGGGAAATCATCGCCCAGGTCCGGGCCAAGGGCGACGAAGCCCTCAAGCGCTATACGAAAGAATTTGACGGCGTGGACATCACGTCCGTAGAAGTGGGCCAGGGGGCCATTGACGAGGGCTTCCGCATGGCCGACCCCATGATGGTGGATATTCTCTACCGGGCCAGCGAGCGCGTGGCCGCATTTCACCAGCACCAGGTCCGCAACAGCTTCCTTGTCAACGAGGAAGACGGCATCCTCATGGGCCAGAAGATCATCCCCCTGGAGCGGGTGGGCCTCTACGTTCCCGGCGGCACGGCCGCTTACCCCTCCAGCGTCATCATGAACTGCATCCCCGCCAAGCTGGCGGGCGTCAAAGAGATCGTCATGGTCACGCCCCCCGGCAAGGACGGGAAGATCCCCCCCAATATCCTAGCCGCTGCCCGCATCTGCGGCGTCAACCGCGTCTTCCGCGTGGGCGGGGCACAGGCCATAGCCGCCCTGGCTTACGGCACCGAGAGCGTGCCCCGCGTGGATAAGATCGTCGGCCCCGGCAACCAGTTCGTGGCCGAGGCCAAGAAGCAGGTCTTCGGCAAGGTCGGCATCGACATGGTGGCCGGTCCCAGCGAGATCCTGGTCATCGCCGACGGCAAGTGTGACCCCCGCATCGTCGCCGCCGACCTGCTCAGCCAGGCCGAGCACGACAAGAACGCCTCCGCCGTCCTCGTCACCGACAGCGAGGCACTGGCCGTGGCCGTTCAGGCCGCCATCGAGGAGCAGCTGCCCAAGCTCCGCCGGGAGGAAATTGCCCGCGCCTCCATCGACACCAATGGCAAGATCATCGTGGCGGACAACCTGGACACCGCCGTGGAGATCGCCAACGAGATCGCCCCGGAGCACCTGGAAGTCTGCGTGGACCAGCCCTTTGACTATCTGGACAAGATCAAAAACGCCGGCTCCATCTTCCTGGGCCGCAACTGCCCCGAAGCCTTGGGCGATTACTTTGCCGGACCCAACCACACCCTGCCCACCAGCGGCACGGCCCGGTTCTCCAGCCCCCTGTCCGTGGACGATTTCGTCAAGAAGACCCAGTACACCTACTACACCCGTCCCGCCCTGGAGAAGGCCCAGCCGACCGTCTCCATCTTCGCCAAGCAGGAGGGCCTGACCGCCCACGCCCGCAGCATCGACATCCGCTTTGACCCCGCCGTTGTCGGGAAGGAGAATCCATGAGCAGCTTCCTTCACACCAAATACCAGGCTTTAGAAGCCTATACCCCCGGCGAGCAGCCCAGGGACAAGCAATACATCAAGCTCAACACCAACGAGTCCCCCTATCCCCCCTCCCAGGCCGTTCTTACGGCCCTGGGTGAGGAGGACATCCGGGACCTGCGGCTTTACTCCGACCCGGAAGGGAAGGCATTGAAGCTGGCCCTGGCCCGGCTGTACGGCATGGGGGCTGACCAGGTCTTTCTGTCCAACGGTTCGGACGATATTCTGAACTTTGCTTTTATGGCCTTCGGCCAGGACGGGGCCGTGTTCCCCGACCTGACGTATAGCTTCTACCCCGTCTTCGCCGACCTGCACGGCGTCCCCTACTCCACCGTCCCCCTGCACGAGGACTTTACCATGGACGTGCCCGGTCTGTCCGGCACGGGCAAGCTGACGGTCCTGGCCAACCCCAACGCCCCCACAGGCATCGCCCTGCCCCTGTCCGAGGTCGAGAAGATCATCGCTTCCAACCCGGACCATGTGGTGGTGATCGACGAGGCCTATGTGGACTTCGGCGCGGATTCCGCCGCCGCCCTGGTCGATCGGTATCCCAACCTGCTGGTGGTCATGACCTACTCCAAGTCCCGCTCCATGGCCGGGGCCCGCCTGGGCTTTGCCCTGGGCCAGCCGGAGCTGATCGCCGACCTGGAAAAACTCAAGTTTTCCACCAACCCCTATAACGTCAACCGCCTGACCCTGAAGCTCGGCATCGCCGCCGCGGCGTCCGACGACTACTTCCGGGCCAACGCCCAGCGCATCATAGCCACCCGCGAGACGACTACCAATGCCCTGCGGCAGATGGGCTTTTCCATCCCGGATTCTCAGGCGAACTTCCTCTTCATCACCCACCCCCAGGTGGACGGAGCCAAGCTCTACCAAGCCTGCAAAGACAAGGGCGTGCTCATTCGCCACTTCTCCACCCCCGCCCTGGCCCCCTATAACCGCGTGACCATCGGCTCCGAGGAGGAGATGGCCGCGTTCCTCAGCGTGGTGGAGGAAATTCTGGCCGAGGAGGGCGTGTAAGATGCGAGAGAGCCACATCCGGCGCAAGACCGGCGAGACCGACATCACCCTGACCCTGAACCTGGACGGGACGGGAAAACACGACATCCAAACCAGCGTCGGGTTCTTCGACCACATGCTCACGGGCTTTGCCCGCCACGGGTCCTTTGACCTCACCGTGACCTGCTCCGGCGACACCTGGGTGGACGACCACCACACCGTCGAGGACGTGGGCATTTGTCTCGGCGACGCCTTTGCCCAGGCCCTGGGGGAGATGCGGGGCGTGGAGCGCTTCGGCCATATCCTGCTCCCCATGGACGAATCCCTGGTCCTGGCTGCGGTAGATCTCTCCGGGCGCGGCATGCTCTGCTGGGACGTGCCCATGCCCACGGAAAAGGTCGGGACCTTTGACACGGAGCTGGCGAAAGAATTTTTCCTGGCCTTCACCCGCCGGGCCAACTGCACCCTCCATCTCCGCAAGCTGGCGGGCGAGAACAGCCACCACCTCATCGAGGGCACGTTCAAAGCCGCCGCCCGGAGCCTCAAGCAGGCCGTCGCCCTCACCGGCGGCGACGCCATCCCATCCACGAAAGGAATGTTGGTATGATCGCTGTGATCGATTACGGCGTGGGGAACCTCTTTTCCCTCTGCCGCTCCCTGGAGGCCATCGGGCAGGAGCCGGTGGTCACAGGGGACCCGGCCCTGCTGCGACAGGCAGACAAGCTCTTTCTGCCGGGTGTGGGCGCCTTCGCCGACGCCGCCGCCAAGCTGCGGCAGACCGGCTTGGATCAAGTTATTTTAGAGGAAGCCGCCAAGGGTAAGCCCCTCATGGGCATCTGCCTGGGGATGCAGCTCCTCTTTGACGAGAGCTTGGAGTTCGGCCAGTACAAGGGCCTGGGCCTGATCCCCGGCCGGGTGGTCCCCATGGAGGGCGTCATCCCCGCCGACTATAAGATCCCCCACATCGGCTGGAACGCCCTCCACTTCCCCGCAGACAAGCCCCGGCACAAGCTGCTGGAGACCGTGCAGGACAACGAGTGCGTCTACTTCGTCCACTCCTTCTATGCCACGGACTGCACCGACGCCGTCATCGCCACCACGGAATATGGCGCGGAGCTCACCGCCGCCGTGGCCCGCGGGAACGTGATGGGCTGTCAGTTCCACCCGGAAAAGAGCGGCGACGTGGGCCTGGCCATCCTGAAAACATTCTGCGAAGGGAGCTGGTGAGATGAACATTTTTCCCGCCATCGACCTCTTCGGCGGCCAGGCTGTGCGCCTGTACCAGGGGGACTATGACCAGATGACGGTCTACGACCCGGACCCTCTGAACACCGTGAAACAATTTGAGGCCGCCGGGGCCTCCCATCTCCATCTCGTGGACTTGGAGGGGGCCAAGACCGGCCAGACGACCAATCTCCCCACCATCCAGCGCATCGCAGCCCAGACGGGCCTGTTCGTGGAGGTGGGCGGCGGCATCCGGAACATGGAGACGGTGCGCCGCTATCTGGACGCAGGCGCGAGCCGGGTCATTCTCGGCACCGCCGCCGTCACCGACCCGGACTTCACCGCCCAGGCCGTCGCGGAATACGGGGCCAAGATCGCCGTGGGGGCTGACCTGAAGGACGGCAAGGTCGCCATCAAGGGCTGGCTGGAAACCAGCGAGGACACCTGGCAGGTCTTCTTCGACCGGATGCAGGCCCTGGGCGTGCAGACCATCATCTGCACCGACATCTCCCGCGACGGGGCCATGCGCGGCACCAACCGGGAGCTCTACAAGCGCTTGGCCGAGCAGTATTCCATGGACATCATCGCCTCCGGCGGCGTCTCGTCTCTGGAGGACATCCAAGCCCTGAAAGCCGCCGGGGTGACCGGGGCCATCATCGGCAAGGCCTATTACACCGGCGCCATCGACCTGGCCCAGGCGGTTGCCTTGGGGGAAGGAGCAAGCCAATGATCACAAAACGCATCATCCCCTGCCTGGACGTGAAGAACGGCCGGGTGGTCAAGGGGGTCAACTTCGAGGGACTGCACGACGTCAGCTCCCCCATCGAACTGGCCGAATACTACACCAAAAGCGGTGCGGACGAGCTGGTTTTCTACGACATCACCGCCTCCGCCGAGGGCCGGGGCCTCTTCACCGACATCCTGCGGGAGACGGCCAGCCGGGTCTTCATCCCCCTCACCGTGGGCGGCGGCATCAACACCCTGGACGATTTCGACCGGGTGCTGAAATGCGGGGCCGATAAGGTCAGCGTCAACTCCGGGGCCATCCGCGACCCCGACCTCATCCGCCAGGCCGCCCTGCGGTATGGCAGCCAGTGCGTGGTCCTCTCCGCTGACGTCAAGCGCGTGGACGGCCAGTTCCGCGTCTTCGGCCGCGGCGGCCGGGACGACACCGGCATGGAGGCCATCGCCTGGATCAAGAAATGCGTGGACCTGGGGGCCGGCGAGATCGTCGTGAACTCCATCGACACCGACGGCGTGAAGGGCGGCTTTGACCTGGAGATGCTGGACGCAGTCTGCCATGCCGTCTCCGTCCCCGTCATCGCCTCCGGCGGCGCGGGAAAAGTCGAGGACTTTATCCAGCTCTTCCAGACCTTGCCCGGCGTCGACGCAGGGCTGGCGGCGTCCGTCTTTCACTTTGGGCAGATCGCCATTCCTGACCTGAAAGCAGAGCTGCGTAAGAACGGCATCTTAGTGAGATAAACAACGGGAGGAACCACCATGATCGACATGGAAAAATTAAAGTTTGACGAGAAGGGGCTCATCCCCGCCATCGTCGTGGACGGGACCAGCGGCCAGGTGCTGACGCTGGCCTATATGAACAAGGAAAGCCTGGAGATCTCCATCCAGGAAGAGCGCACCTGTTTCTGGAGCCGCTCCCGCCAGGAGCTCTGGCGCAAGGGCGAGACATCCGGCAATGCCCAGCACATCATCGACATCACCGCCGACTGCGACTACGACGCCCTGGTGGTCCGCGTGAACAAGGACGGCCCCGCCTGTCACACCGGCGCGGAGTCCTGCTTCCACAACCCCATTTTCGAGAGCGACGAGAACAGCGCCTTCTCCCTGGAGGGCCTCATGGACATGCTCCAGGGCCGCAAGGACACCCCCAAGGAAGGCTCCTACACCTCCTACCTCTTCGACAAGGGCCTGGATAAGATCCTGAAGAAGGTCGGTGAGGAGTCCACCGAAGTCATCATCGCCGGCAAGGCCGAGGACAAAAAGGAGACGATCTACGAGATCGCCGACCTGGCCTACCACGTCATGGTCCTCATGCTCCAGCTGGGCATCTCCCTGGACGATGTGCGCAAGGAGCTGGCCTCCCGCCACGTCATCGACAAGAAAGTGAAGCAGGAGAAAATGACCTGATCCTTTCCCGCAGCATGCACCGAGCCGCCGCCCGAATTTTGTGGATTCGGGCGGCTGCTTTTTGCCCTTTTGGACGGCGGCGGGACAAAAACGACGGTTTGTCTTTCTTCCAAAACTCGCCTCTTTACTTTTTCCGGAAAATGGAGTATACTTGCATCCGCAGCGAAACCTGCAAGGAGGTGCCGGATCATGAAATTTTTCCGTCCCGCCGGCCGGATGGAGGCCGAGGCAGACACCCTCGACTGGACCCGGGAACATGGCTACGCCAAAACCAGCCGGTTTTCCTTTCCTGACCTCTACCTGTCCGACGATGTCGCGCAGCTAGCCGAAGCGGATCCGGCGGTCAGCGTCTTTCTACGGCAATGTCTGACGCAGTTTGTGTGCCATGAATACGGTCACTTAGCCTCGATGGATCTGGCGGAAAACTACATCAACCGTGACATCAAGGGCCTCTCCACCTGGGTCCGTGGGACCTACCCCAGCCCCGAATGGGGGGAGATCAGCCTGGATGTCTTCTATGATCTTGGCCTGTTCCACCGGGAGGGAACGCCCCCCAGAGCCCTGGCCATCGCACAACGCCGAAAGGAATCCGAAACCCATGAACCTTGAAACCATGAGGGAACCCATGAAAAAACCGATGCTGCAAGAGCGGACCATCCAAGACGCCATCGCCTTCTGGCAGCAACTGCGCCATGGTCAGTTCCGCCCTCTCTTCGCAGAGCCAACAGAAAATACCGTCACCCAGCTCTTCCGGTATGTACTCACCGGGGCCTCCTCCTTTCTGGTGGACTTCCTGCTGCTGTTCCTGCTGGAAATGCTCGGCGTGCATTACTTACCCGCCGCGGCCTGTTCTTTCGCCGTGGGCATCACCTGCAACTTCCTGCTGACGAAATACTTCGCCTTTAAGTCCGTGGATTCCACCGTCGGCCCCGCCGCAGAGATCGCCGTGTTTATCGCCATCTCCGTCGTCGGCCTGCTGCTGACGATGGGGCTTATGTACCTCTTTACCAGCCGCCTCCACCTGTACTTCATGGTGTCCAAGCTCATCAGCAGCATTTTGGTCTTCGTCTGGAACTTCCTGGGCCGCAAGCTCATCCTCTACCCCGGCAAAGCCCATACCAAAGTCTAACCCCACCAAGCCCGCCGAATGGCGGGCTTTCTTGTTGACAGCGTCCCTGCCATTCGCTAAAATAGAAGTGTAAAACTGTCAAAAAATCCCGGCGGGTGTTTTCTGGTTGCCCCGCCGGTTCGCGTCTCAAAAGGAGTCTTCCTATGCAGAACAAACGCATCGTGGTCAAAGTGGGCACGTCTACCCTGTCCCACCCCTCCGGCCTGCTGAACATCCGCCGGGTGGAGGAGCTGTGCAAGGTCCTCAGCGACTTGAAAAACGCCGGGAACGAGATCATCCTGGTCTCGTCCGGGGCCATCGGCATGGGCGTCGGCAAGCTCTCGCTGCCCAAGCGCCCGGAAGATATGCCAACGAAGCAGGCCGCTGCCGCCGTGGGCCAGTGTGAGCTGATGTATACCTACGACAAAGCCTTTGGGGAATACAATCACACGGTGGCCCAGATCCTGCTCACTGCCGAGGAAGTGGACCAGCCCGACCGGTTCCGCAACTTCCACAACACCATGGTCCGTCTGCTGGAGCTGCACGCCCTGCCCATCATCAACGAAAACGACACCATGGCCACGGAAGAAATTAAGATCGGCGACAACGACACCCTGGCCGCCCGCGTCGCCGTGAGTATGGAGGCCGACCTGCTCATCCTCCTCTCGGACATCGACGGCCTCTACACCGCCGACCCCCGCACCCATCCGGACGCCGAGCTTATCTCGGACATCCCGGCCCTGACCGACGAGATCATCGCCCTGGCCGGGGGGGCCGGTTCCTCCCTGGGGACGGGCGGCATGGCCACCAAGCTTCAGGCCGCCACCCTGGCCACCGCCGCCGGGTGCGACATGGTCATCGCCAACGGGGTCGCCCCTTCGATTTTGTATGATATTGCGGACGGCAAGCCCGTGGGCAGCCGCTTCCGCGCAAAGAAAGGATAAACACCGCTATGCACACCAACAACTCCCCCGGCGAGATGGCCTGCTATCCGCCCCCTTCCGCAGCAGGCAACGAGTTTACCGCCCCGGCCGCGGACCCCGCCTCCCTCACCATCACCCGTCCCCTGCTGGAAGAGGCCCTGGCCGCCAAGCCGGCCCTGGCTGCGCTGTCCAGCGAGGAAAAGAAGGCTGTTTTGCTCTCCATGGCCGACGCCCTGGAGGCCGACACCAAGGCGATCTTAGCCGCCAATGCACTGGACCTGGAAGCCGCCCAGGGCCACATCGCCCCCGTCATGCAGGACCGCCTGCGTCTGACCGTCGGGCGCATCGCGGACATGGCCGCCGGCATCCGGGCTGTGGCCCAGCTCAAGGACCCCGTGGGCCGGCACCTGGGCTGCCACACCCTGCCCAATGGGCTGGTGGTCAGCAAAGTCTCCGTCCCCTTGGGCGTCATCGCCATCATCTATGAGTCCCGGCCCAACGTGACCTCGGACGCCGCCAGCCTGACGTTCCAGGCCGGGAGCGTCTGCGTCCTCCGGGGCGGCAAGGAGTCCATCCACTCCAACACCGCCATCGTCCGCGCCCTGCACAAGGCCCTGGAGCAGAATCACCTGCCCAAGGCCCTCGTCAGCCTCGTCACCGACACCACCCGCGCCAGCGCCAACGAACTCATGCAGGCCGTGGGCTATGTGGACCTGCTCATCCCCCGCGGCGGGGCCTCCCTCATCCAGACCTGCGTGGATCAGGCCAAGGTCCCCTGCATCCAGACCGGGACCGGCATCTGCCACCTCTACATCGACGGCGACGCCGACCTCAGCAAGGCCCTGACCATCGTGGACAATGCCAAGACCAGCCGCCCCTCCGTCTGCAATGCCGCCGAGGTCTGTCTGGTCCACCGGGACATCGCCCCCACCTTCCTGCCCCTGCTGTGGGAGCAGCTGGTGGAGCGCCGCCGTCAGTCCGGCCAGCCCCCCGTAGAGCTGCGCCTGGACCCGGAGGCCCTGGCCATCCTCCCCGACGGCACCCCCGCCGGCCCCAAGGACTTTGACACAGAGTTCCTGGATTACATCCTCGCCGTTCACATCGTCGGCAGCGTGGAGGAGGCCATCGACCACATCAACCGCCACTCCACTGGCCACAGCGAGGCCATCATCACCCAGACCCGCGCCCACGCGGACCTCTTCACCCGCCTGGTGGACAGCGCCGCCGTGTACGTCAACGCCTCCACCCGCTTCACCGACGGCGGGCAGTTCGGCCTGGGCTGTGAGATGGGCATCTCCACCCAAAAGCTCCACGCCCGCGGCCCCATGGGCCTGGAGGAGCTGACCAGCTACAAATACATCATCACCGGCGACGGTCAGATCCGCTGACCGCTCCCCGATCTCCAAACGCAAACAGCCCCCTGCCAGAGTCATATTTGATTTGGCAGGGGGCTGATATTTATTATAAATTATATATACTATGTAAACGCAAAATTGCGGAAAAGATCCAATTACCACACACAGCGCACGGCGCAGTTCAAGGTCTGCTCGCCGATCTTGGCGGCAACGGTGGCGCGGCCGGGGGCCACGGCGGTGACGGTGCCGTCGGCGGACACCTTGGCGATGGCATCATCGCTGCTGGTCCAGGTCACGTCTCCGCCCGCATTCTCCACGGTCAGCTGCTGGGTCGCACCCTCGCTGGAGAGGGTGATGTCATTCTTGCTCAGGGCGGGCTTAGCGGCCTCCTGGGGCTGCTCGGCCCCTTCGCCGCCGCCTTCGTTCGCGGGGGTCTGGTTGTCGCCGCCCTCGGCAGTCCAGGTGCAGGAGACCTTACACTCTGCCGTTGCCCCGTTTTCCAGGGTGGCGGTGATGGTCACATTGCCGGGGGCCACGGCGGTCACGGTACCGGCTTCGTCCACGGCGGCGATCTTCTCGTCGCTGCTGGTCCAGGTCACGGTGCCGGTGGAGCCGTCGGGGCTGAAGGTGGGCACCAGGGTCACGGCGGTCCCGGCCTCGGCCAGGCTGACCTCGGTCTGGTCCAGGGTCAGGCTCTCGGCGGCTGCGGACTGGCCGGCGAAGATGCCGTTCTGCAACGTCGGCAGAACTTTATGGAACACGATCACGGCAGCGGCAATGATAATGACCAGAGACACGATGATGAGGGGCAGGGTCGCGCTGCCCTTCTTCTTGCTCTTCTTGGGCTTTTCCGCCTTCTCCGCCTTGGCAGGCTTTTCTGTTTTCGCGGGCTTTTCTGGCTTCGCAGGCTTGTCTGCCTTGGCCCGGCGCTTGCTCTCGTGGGTCTTGGTCTCCTGGGGGGCAACGGTCCGGCGGGGGGGCAGGACGGCGGCGGGCAGCTCATGGTCCAGCTCGTCTTCCTCCACCTCGGCGTCGGCCTTGGCCTCCAGCTCCTCCACGATCTCCTGGGTGGGGATCACCTGGGTGGGCTGGTCGTCATACAGGGCCTCGTCCACCGGCGCAGACAGCGGGTCGGACAGATCCAGCTTGCCCATGGCAATGGTCGGCTCCTCGACGACGGGGACTTCCTCCGCCGGGGCAGCAGGCTCCTCAAGCACCGGGGCTTCGGGCGCAGTCTCGACCTCCGGCTCCGGCTGGGCCGGGGCAACTTCCGGCTCGGCAAAGGCCGCGCTCTCCTCTTCCTCGGTCAGGGTCTCCGGCTGGCGGGCAGGCTCCTCGGACAGCTGGACCTCCGGGTCCGGCTCGGCAGGGACCTCAGGCTGGACCAGCTCCTCCGGCTTCAGCTTGGGCACGGGGCTGTCGGCCAACAGGTCCCGGATCTCGTTCAGCAGGGCGTCCAGGTCCTCCTCGGTCTCCACCGGCTTCTCCTGGGCAGGCTCCGCCGCAGGGGCGGACGCTTCCTGGGTCTGCGCCGGGGCGGCGGGCTGCACGATGGTGTCGCCCACCTGGACCTCAGGCGCCGGGGCCTCCGGGATGTTGGGGATCTCCGGAGCTTCCACCGGGTCCGGTTCGGGCAGCTGCTCCATCTCCTGCAGCGCGGCCCACTGCTGGCGGGCGGCGATCTCTTCGGGGGATTCCGTCACCACCGGTGCCGCCGGGGCAGCGGGTTCCACGGGGGTTGCAGGTGCTTCGGGTACCGATTCCGCCACCGCCGGGGCGGCGGGGATGGTCGGCTCATTCAAAATGGCCGGGTCCGTCGAGACGATGGTCTCTTCAAAGCCGAAGGACTCCGGCACCGTCTCCTGGTCAAAGACCGGCCCGGAGCCGACCAGCGGCATCTCGTCCGGCATTTCCCCGATCAGCGGGGCCGCAGGCTGGGCCGTCTCCTGGGGGGCCGCAGGCTGGGCTGCTTCCGGCGCAGTCGTCTCGGTGCCGACCGGCTCCGTCTGAACAGGGACCTCTGCCTGGGCGGACTGTGCCTCTGCTTCCTTGGCCTCGGCGGCCAGGGCGGCCTCCTGGGCTTTCCGGTCGCGCTCCCGCTTCCGGGCGGCGGCGCGGGCCTCCCGCTCGGCGCGATCGACGGCCTTCTCCGCCTCTGTCATCTCGCTGGTCTTTTTCCGGCGGCGATGGGGGGTGGTCAGCTCCGGCTGCTCCGGCTCAGGGGCAGGCTTTTTGCGCTTGCCGTTCTTTCCGCTGTGGGCTGTCTTGGTCCCGTGGGCAGGCTGGCCGCTGCGCTCCCGGTGGGCCTTGGGCTTGATCTCCTCCAGGGGGATCTCCACGCTCTCGGCGTCAAAGGCTCTGGGGTTGCGCTCGTTCCGCAGGGCCACCTCCGGCCTGGGGCGGGGGGTAGCGGCCAGCAGGTCCGGGCCCTCGCCCAGATCCTCCGGGAGGACAGTCTCCTCCGGCTGCTTCTTCGGCTCTGCCGAGGCGTCCTCCTTGGCTTTGGCGGGGCGCTTGGCGCTCTTCGCGGGTTTCTCCTCCTCGTGGCCACCGCCGAAGAGGTTGGAGAAAAAGGCCTGCTTTTTCTTCTTTTTCTCGGCCAACCGGCGCTCTTCCTCTTGGCGGCCGGCGTCGCAGAAGGGACAATATTTATAAGTAACGGAATAGTATTCCCCGCAGTGGGGACACTTCACCGTCTGGCTTCGCAGGGTGATCTTTTTGGTTTCCATTCCGGTTTCCTCCTTGCAATTGGATCCAGGTCTAGGAAAACTTTACCATCTCATCTAAAAATCTTCGCAATTTAGAACATTGTACCACAGGAGCCGGAAGAACGTCAACCTTTGTCGGGAAAAGGCTTGCGGTAAGTTTTGGAGGCGGAGAAACCGGAAGGGGCTGCCTCGCATGATTGGGAAGGATCCCTTTGAGGCAGCCCCTTTTTTGACCTATTCTTGCCCTCTTCTTGTGGTGCTCTCCTGTCAAACTGCACAATCAAGACCAGGCTTTGTTGTATATTCCATCTATGCCTGAGTCATGTTTTTGCGTTTTTTCCCCAAAATAGGACCTTGGCCTATATCATTTCTCTGAGAATTGTAGTAAACATAGAATAGTGAGACGTGCTCTCCCGCTGCTGCACCGATTTCCATTCCGGCGGTGGGAAACACCATTTTCTACATGACATGGCTCCGCGGGAGCCGGAAACGGAGGAAGATAAGCATGAAGAAGAAACTGTTGAGTATCCTGCTCTGCCTCGTCATGGTGGTGGGATTGCTCCCGACCGCGGCGTTTGCCGCCGGGTCTGTGGAGATCAACGAGACCAATTTCCCGGATGCAAAGTTCCGAAGCTTTGTGAAAGAAAATTTGGACAAAAACAACGATGGTATCCTGGATGCCGGGGAGATCGCCGCGGTTAAAATGATCGAAGCGAACAAGATGGGCATTAAAAGCTTAGAAGGCGTTGGATTCTTTACGGCGCTGGAGACGCTGAAATGCTGGGATAACGAACTGACCGGGCTGGATC
>ERZ809296.1069-NODE-1069-length-35052-cov-11.256965_pt1 | contig 35052 bp, 32 predicted proteins | sample MGYA00520511_ERZ809296 | MGnify/ENA primary metagenome ERZ809296 (study PRJEB31576, sample SAMEA3212662) | Homo sapiens | biome: human-gut; feature: human gut; material: fecal | place: Sweden | collected 2012 ...
CATTCCGTAACAACTTAATATTCTTTTTTGTCTAATCTTCGGGGTTCACTTCACTCTTGGATATACGGGAAAGGGCCTGTTTTCTTACTAAAATTTAGACGTAAACCACGCAGCACCTTGAAAAGTTCATGATCGTCCGATGAGAATATGCTTCCGGAGAAGTACCGCATTCCGCGTACCAAGGAAGAGGCAACGCCGGAGTAAGGACTTGGACAGGAACGGCATCGGGCAGAACGGCGAAGTTCAATTATTTTACAGGAGGAAACAGGTATGGATTTATTTACACAAATCAAGATGGTAGTTTCCGTGAAAGAGGCTGCCGAATACTACGGATTGGAAGTAAATCGTGGCAGCATGATCTGCTGCCCCTTCCACGCCGACCGCACGCCCAGCATGAAGCTGAACGAGGAGTACTTCTACTGCTTCGGCTGCGGAGCGCACGGCGATGTTGTCGCACTGACTGCGCAGCTTTTTGACCTCCCACCGGCAGAGGCCGCCAAGAAGCTGGCGGCGGATTTCGGCATTGCCGAGCAGAAGCCGTCCATTCTCGCAAGGCTACAGCGGGGAGCATCGCAGGCGGAAACCGAGCGGCGCTGCTTCCGCGCGCTGGGGGACTACCTGCGCATCTTGCAGGACTGGAAGACGAATTGCGCGCCGCAATCACCGGAGGATGCCATCGACCCGCGCTATGCGGAGGCCTGTCACATGCTGGAGCGCATCGAAAATATGCTGGACATTCTGGCCTTCGGCACGCCGCAGGAGCGCGGCGAGGTGGTGGCCGACTTGCAGAAGGACGATCGGCTCATGCGGATGGAGGCGCGAAACCGGCAGATCAGGGGGGACGAAGATGGAACGAAATGAACCGCCCCGCTGGATGCAGGACAAGCACTTCAACGAGGTGCTGTTCTGTGTGGACTTTCTGGCAGAGTATCCGATGGTCTGCGTCGGCGGCAGCTTTTTCACGGTGGAGGGCCGTGTTGCTGACGAGGAGAGCATTCGGAAGCAGATTTATGAGATGCTTCGCCCGCATTTCACCAGCGGCACGGCCCGCCGCGCCACCAGTCTGCTGGAAACGCTCAAGCTGGAGGCTTACACGCCGGAGCTGCCCATTAAGGAGGATCGGATCCATGTGGCAAACGGCACGCTGTTTCTCAATGGCGAGTTTCGCACCGAAAAGGAGTTCTGCCGCAACCGGCTCCCCATCCGATACGATCCCAATGCGCCGCAGCCGGTGATCTGGCTGCGGTTTTTGTCTGACCTGATGGAGCCGGAGGACGTTCTGACCTTACAGGAATACCTCGGCTACTGCCTGATTCCGACGAACCGCGGGCAGGTCATGATGCTGCTCAAGGGCAACGGCGGCGAGGGCAAGAGCCGCATCGGCGTGGTGATGCAGAAGCTGCTCGGCAGCAACCTGAAAAACGGCAGCATCGCCAAGGTGGAGCGCAGCCCCTTCGCCCGCGCCGATCTGGAGCACGAGCTTTTGATGGTGGATGACGACATGAAGCTGGAGGCGCTGCAATCCACGCACTATCTCAAGTCCCTCATCACCGCCGAAATGCCGATGGACTTGGAGCGCAAGGGTGAGCAGAGCTATCAGGGGAAGATGTACGTCCGGTTTCTGGCCTTTTCCAACGGCAATCTGGAGTCGCTCTACGACCACTCGGACGGCTTTTACCGCCGTCAGCTCATTTTGTCGGTGAAGAAAAAGCCGCCGAATCGCGAGGACGACCCCTTTCTTGCGGACAAGCTCTGCGGCGAGATCGAGGGGATATTCCTCTGGTGTCTCGAAGGGCTGCGCCGCTTGCAGACCAACAATTTCCGATTCACGGAGAGCACGCAGACGAAAGCCAACCGCGAGGACGCGCGCCGCGAGGCCGACAATGTGCTGCTCTTCCTGCGCTCGGAGGGGTATATCCGGCTGAAGGCCGACAGCACCATCCCGTCCGCCGCGCTGTACGGTATTTATACCATGTGGTGCAACGACAACGCCTACAAGCCGCGCTCCGCACGGACGGTGAGCATGACCCTCAAAAAGCACGCCGATGAGTTCGGATTAGAGCACGACAATCACATCCAGAACGCCCTCGGCAAGCGGGTCAACGGCTTCTGGGGCATCGAGGCGCTGGTCGCGCCGCCGGTTTTATGAGCTCAGACACGAAATTCTCCATCTCATCCATCCCAAACATCCGGGATGGATGTGCGGATGGGATGGATGTTTTCAAGTTCAGCTGTGAAGGAGGACGCGGCCGCCGATCTGGCAGCGCTGAAACGGAAGGGGTATCTGCAAGGCAGGTGAGAATCGGAAAGAAATTTGCGCGGCGGCGAAATCATTCCACGAAACCGCGCTGCTCGGAATCGTGCACCGGCTTCGCGGATACGCGTGGATTTGCACGGTCTCCTGCGAAGTCACGCGGCTTCGGAAAGTCGATACCCCTCACTTACAAAGAGGGCATTGACCGCCGCTTTTCCAGCGGATTTCAGAAAGACAGAATATTACGCCAAACAGCGAAGCAGGTTTTCGGAAACAGAAACCCGCTTCGCTGTTTTCATCACGAAAAAACAGGAGGATTTTATGAGCATCAGAAATGAGATCAAATCGCAGATCATTCGTGCCGGTTTTACGATGCAGGAGGTCGTTGACCGACTGGCTGATGAATACGATTGGAGCGACAGCGTTTCCAATCTGTCCGCAAAATTGCAGCGGGAGAGCATCCGCTATAAGGAGGTTATGGAGCTGGCCGACGTGCTGGACTGCGACATCGTGTGGGTAAAGCGAGGGGATCGCCGATGAAAGCGCAGTACGCCATTCTCCGCTTTGCTAAATACAAAGGGCCGGAGATCGGGCACATCGAGGCTCACAACGAGCGTACCAAGGAGAAGTACGCCAGCAATCCCGACGTGGACACGTCCAGCAGTCACCTGAATTTCCATCTGATGACGCCGCAGCGCAAGTACCGCGCAGAAGCGGAAAAGCAGATCGCCGAGGCGGGCTGCCGCACAAGGTCAGACAGCGTGCGCGTGGTGGAGGCGCTGGTGACAGCCAGCCCGGAGTTCTTTAAGGGCAAGAAGAAAAGCGAGGTCAAAGCCTATTTCACCGATGCGCTGGACTTCATCCGGGAACACCAAGACCCGAAAACTATCCTATCCGCCGTGGTGCATATAGACGAGAAAACGCCCCATATGCACCTTTGCTTCGTCCCGTTGACGGAGGACAAGCGGCTCTCTGCCAAGGCTGAAAAGGCCGGCCTGTCCAAGATACTGGCCGCCCGCAAGGCGGCCGCCAAGCCCGCGGCCGAGGCAGAGACGGTGACCGCTCCCCCCGCGGAGCCCTGCACAGCCTCTATCCCCGGCATCGAGGTCATGGATCTTGAGGACGCGGTACAGGCCCTCTGGAAGGCAGGCATCTACGCAGAATCCGGCATGGGCTGCACCGGCCCTCTGGTAATGATGAGCGAAGCCAACCACGAAAAGGCTCTTGAGATACTCAAGAAGGCCGGGTATGTTGGCTAAGGGAGATATGATATGAAGGTAAATGACGTTATAGAAAAGGTGGAAAAGGACCTAACTACTGAAGAACTGGTCGACCTTATCGCCAACCATAACCGTCAGGTAGACCTGATATTCGCCGAGAAGAAGACGGACGAGGACGGCTACCTCACATGGGATCTGGAGAACTGGACCAGCGTTGACGGAAAGCGCTTTATCCGAAGCTACGGTCTTGAGGGCCGTATGCTGTCCGATTACAGCGGCTATAACAAGTACGACCTCAAGGGCTGCTTCCTGCCCGAGACTGCCAAGGAAGTAAGGCTCAACTGATCCAAAAAGCAGCAAAGCGCCCCGAATTTTTTCGGGGCGCTTTTGCAATGCGCTTTTACAGGCCGTATACTTCAGAGTACTTGTTCTCGAGGTAATCGGCATAGCAGGTGGGGTCGAACTTGCCGCAGACGGACTCGAACAGCGCCATGGGATCCTTCATGCAGCCGTATTTCCAGATCTTATCCTCCATCCGGCTGCTTATTTTGCCGTCTTATACGCGATTTGAGTTTAGTCCTTGCTGCCGTAATAACAAAGGGTGTAGAACTTTTTACCCTTTTCAACGTCCATGTTGGCGGGGGAAAGCTTGGTAGCCATGGCATTGAGGGAGATTTCGGACCAGCGGGGAACGTTGGCAAAATATCTTTCTTTATCTATTCCTGCGTCAGAGAAACTCTCGGATAGGCCGAGGCGGCTGTTAAGCTTAGTGATATGGCGCATGAGAGCTTTGGAAAGCTCCGCGGTGCTGCCGGTATAACCCAGTCTGCGGGCGATGCAGGCATACTCTTCGGTGGGCCCTACCATCTCCATTGAATAGGGAAGCATTATGCCGCAAACTATGCCGTGGGGAATGCCGAATTCCGGGCCGGGGTGGTCATATGAGTGGACAATGCCGGTAAAGGAGTTGGTGATGGCTATACCTGCCATTGTGGCGGCCATATGCAGCTTTTCCTTTGCGGCACGGCGCTGCTGATCACTGCTGTTGCTGTCTGCGGCAATGGGAAGGTATTCCAGTATGTCCAGCGCGGACTGGGTAGCTATCGCCCTTGTAAAGTCGTTTGTGTTGCGGGCGGTGGTTGATTCTATGGCATGGCAGAGGGCGTCAAGGCCTGTTGATATCTGCACACTGCGGGGGAGTCTATCTGTAAGGTCGGCATCAAGTATAGTATAATCGGGAATGAGGGTATTTGAGAGGAGCAGGCTCTTTACATGGGTTTTCTCGTTTATAAATACTGCTGCGGATGAGGTTTCGGAGCCCGTGCCGCTGGTGGTGGGCACGAATGCCGAGATAGCCAGCTTGCCCAGCTCCGGCAGGGCGAAGGGCTTAAGACTTTCCTCAAAGGTCATGTCAGGGTTTTCATAGAAAAGATGCAACCCTTTGGAAACGTCCATTACACTGCCGCCGCCTATTGCCAGGATGAGATCCGGCTTGAATTCCATAACGGCGGGAAGGTTATCGAATATGTCCCGTATGAGGGGCTCGTGGGATACGGTGGCGATATAGCGAACCTCCGCATCGGTATCCTTGAATACGTCCTTCGCCAGCTCCGCCACAGTATCGGCGTAGCCCAGCACTGCAACGCGTTTTTTACCCAGGGATGCCGCAAAGGACAGGGAGCCGCGGCCACATACTATATTGGGCATATAAATCCTGCTGAATTTGCTCATAAGTAACCTTCTTTCTTAGTGAATTTGATGAAACGAGATGATTTGCAAATTCGATAAATAGAATGTATCATTGGCTTTTACTATAATATCGCCGGAGAGAATTGTCAATAGGCAGTGCTCTTGTCAACTGATGGTATGATGTCAACTGATATGAACCATCTGCGAGAAAAAAAGAGGTGTGGTACCTCATTTGGTGGCCTTGGCATCGTGCCATACGCTGTCCGCCTCGCTGCAAAGCTGCTGATACGCCGCGAAGTCGCCGTCGTAGTACATGAGCCCGGAGGCATGGGACAGGGCAAAGCCCCGCCTTTCGTATTCCTTGAGCTTTTGCAGTGCAGTATTGAGTTCCATTGTGTACTCCTTTATATATATGTTATTCTGTGACCCGTTCGCCGGGCCGCACTATGCGGACTATGCTTTCTTTTGGTAGTTCCCATATGTTGCCGCAGAGGGTAGGGGAGGCCATGTTCACATCGAACACCCGGCTCCAGCTTTCTTCTATGCGGCACATCTCGTACGGAAATTTATTGGCGTAGCGTCCCTCAAAAAACTCAAAGCCGTTAGTAAAGCCGCAGTCGGCAAGGTGCTTCTTGTAGGCCTTTTCGTCATCGGGCGAGGCTGGCAGGTAGTGGTGGTTCAAAACATAGTCCCACTTGCCGTCGTCGAAGTATATCACTTTTTCCTTCGGGATATCCACCACGTATACTACGGTGCCGGGTTCGGGGGGCAGGCAGCGGCCGGCCTTAACTGCGCACCATATGGGAAGCTCCGCATAATCGGGCTTAGGCACGAGCTTTGCAGCCTCGCGGGCGAACCAGTCATAGCAGTCGAGATAGTGCTTTGCCATGTCTCCGAAGTGGAGCTGTACATATACGCGCTGGTTAAGTATCCTGCCGCCGTGCTCAAGCATCAGCAGCGTCTTGTCGTTTTGCCGGGTGTAAAGGCGAACGGTATCCCCTGCCATACGTTAGACCTCCGTGCATTATTCTGCCTTCATTATAGCACAAGCGCGGGCGCTGAGTTGTGAAAACATGGCAAAATCCACCATGGCAAAGTCTTGCATACCCTTGGAAAAGCTGCGGATACTATGAAAACAAAGCAAAGATTACCACACCACAGGAGGAACCATGAAAGCGACAGGAATAGTGAGGCGAATAGACGAGCTGGGCAGGGTAGTTATACCCAAAGAGATACGGAGGACGCTGCGTATACGGGAGGGCGACCCCCTTGAGATATTCACGGACAGGGAAGGGGAGGTAATACTCAAAAAATACTCGCCCATAGGCGAGCTGGGGGATTTTGCCAGAGAATACGCGGAATCGCTGCATCAATCCCTCAACCGCACCACGCTTATATGCGATAAGGATACCGTAATAGCGGTATCCGGCGGCAGTAAAAAGGAGCTTATGGAGCGGCCCATACATGAGGACGTGGAACGCTGCATGAAGGAGAGGGAAAAGCTGGTGATAAACAAGGGGCAGTGTGAGATGCAGGGCATAATAGACGGCGAGGATCCTGAGAAATACACTGCAGAAGTGATAGTGCCGATACTCTGCGCCGGCGACGCAATAGGCGCGGTAGTGATGGTAAGCCGGGAGCCGGGGGATATAGTAGGTGATACCGAGCTGAAGGTATGCGAGACCGCCGCCAACTTCATGGGGAAGCAGATGGAAAATTGAAATAGATAAAGCGGGCACAGCGCCCGCTTTTTGCTTGGGTAAATATCACTGGTTGGCGATATCCAGATAGGAGTATAGGGTGTACTTGCTGATGCCGAAGTACTTGGCTATCTTGTCGCCGCTCTTGGTTATGAGCATGGCGCCCGCATCGTTGAGGAAGCGTATGGCCTTAACCTTGTCGTCCTTGTTCATCATGGCAACCGGGCGGCCTATGAGCTGTACCGACTGCTCGAGGAGATCGTCCAGCAGCTCGTTCACGTTGGTGGGTATGCGCTCCGGTTCCCCTCCCGGGTTGTTTTGCACTATGGCGTTTATGACGGACTGCGTCATCATAAGCTCAGTCATGTCGTAGTTTATGGCGAATACGCCTGTGACCCTGCCGTCTTCGTCCTTTATGTATATAGTGCTGGAGCGGAGAATGCGGCCGTCGTGGGTCTTGGTAAGGTAGTTGTAGTGGTCGGGGATATCCTTGCGTCCGTCCCGCATGGCCTCAAGAACTACATGGCTGGGGCCGGCCTTGGCGCTGCGCCTTGAAACATGGCCGTTTTCTATGTAAAGTATCATATCCTCCGGGCTTTCGCAGGTGAGGTCGTATATTACGACCTCGCAGTTGCTGCCGAACTGTGCGGCTATGGCAGCGGCTATGCGCTTTAGAAGACCTACGGTGAGATTCTGCATTTATTCCTCCTGAAACGCCGCCAGATAACGGCAAAACAAAGATATATTTACTATACCATACATTGGCGCGGGGCAAAAGCGAAAAAGATTTTGTTTCCGGCTGAAAAATTTTTGGTCATCGGGCAAAAAAGCTATTGCCTATACGATGTTAAGCATGATAAAATAATAGCACAAACAGTAAGGCATATCGGAAGCTGTAAGGAAGTGCTTCGCGCGCGGGCTTAAAACAAATCGTGTTTTAGTCGGCGCGTTTTTATCATTATCAGTCATCAGGCATTCTTAAAAAGAGGAGGAAAAATATGTATCTCATAGCGAACGGTAAGGTTATAACCAGGGACGATGCAATGCCCTATATAGAAAATGGCGGCGTAGTCGTAGAAGGAACCAAAATAATAGAGCTGGGCGAGACGGCAGCCCTAAAGGCAAAGTACCCCGATGCGGAGTTCATAGACGCTAAAGGCAACGTAATAATGCCCGCATTCATAAACGTGCATTCCCATATCTATTCCGCCCTTGCCCGCGGTCTCTCTATAAAGGGCTACAACCCCACCAACTTCTATGAGATACTGGATGGCATGTGGTGGGCCATAGACCGCAATCTGGATCTGGAAGGGACCCGCTACAGCGCATACACCACCTTCATAGACAGCATAAAGACCGGCTGCACTACTCTGTTCGACCATCACGCCAGCTTCTGCGAAATACCCGGCAGCCTTTTCACCATTGAGGAAGTAGCCAAGGAGCTGGGCGTCCGCGCCTGCCTCTGCTATGAGGTCAGCGACCGGGACGGGGAGGAGAAGTGCGACCTGGCCATCAGGGAGAACGGCGACTTCATACGCCACTGCGCCAGGGAGAAGAACCCCATGATAAGCGCAATGTTCGGCGGCCACGCCCTCTTCACCATATCCGACAGGACCTTTGAGAAAATGGTAAAGGAAAACGACGGCATGACCGGATTCCATATACACGTGTCCGAGGGCATGAACGACGTTTACGATACCGCCTACAATTACGGCACCCGAAGCGTGAACCGCCTGCTGAACAACGGCATACTCGGTCCCAAGACCATGCTGGGCCACTGTATACACGTGAATCCCGCCGAGATGGACATTATCAGGGAGACCGGCACAATGGTATGCAACAATCCCGAATCCAACATGGGAAATGCCGTAGGCTGCGCGCCCGTGCTGCAGATGATAAAGAAGGGCATAACCGTTGGCCTGGGTACCGACAGCTATACCTTCGATATGCTGGAGAGCCTGAAGGTCGCCCTGATAATACAGCGCCACAACGCCTGCATGCCAAACGTAGCATGGTGCGAGGTCACCGATATGCTCTTTAAGAACAACCGCAAAATCGCAGCAAAGTACTTTGACGCGCCTCTCGGCATACTCAAGCCCGGCGCTGCCGCCGACGTTATCGTCATGGACTATAAGTGTTTCACTCCCTTCTCCGATGCAAACATAGACGGCCATATGATATTCGGCATGACCGGCCGCCAGTGCGAGACTACCATGTGCAACGGCAAGCTGCTCATGAAGGATCGCCAGCTCATCGGCATAGACGAGGAGGCCATGAACGCCCGCACCATGGAAGCTTCAAAGAAGCTTTGGAGCAGGCTGAACGGCTAAAAGAGAATAATACATACGGAGGTGTAAATCATGAGCGAAAGAATGACTCCCATACCCTTTAAGCAGCTTATGACCTGGATAAAGGAGGAGCACGACAACTTCGGCACCGTCTTCGGCGTAAACGCGCCCTATGTAAAAAAGAACGGCAAGACCCTTCCCCTGTTCAAAGAAAAGCTGGAGACCCCCTTCGGCCCCGCCGCAGGCCCGAACACCCAGCTTGCACAGAATATAGTGGCCGCATACTATGCCGGCGCCCGCTTCTTTGAGCTCAAGACTGTACAGAAGATGGACGGCGATGACCTTGCTGCCTGCATCAACCGCCCCTGCATATGGACCAAGGACGAGGGCTACAACTGCGAGTGGTCCACCGAGCTGTATGTTCCCCAGGCGTTTGACGAGTACGTCAAGGCTTGGTTCGCAATACGCATAATCAGCAGGCTTTACGGCCTGGGCGCCGAGGACGGCTTCATGTTCAACGCAAGCGTCGGCTACGACCTGGCGGGCATAAAGACCCCCAAGATGGATAAGTTCATCGAGGGCATCAGGGACGCTTCCAACACTCCCATATTCAAGGAGTGCATGGAGGTGGGCTGCGAGCTGTTCCCGGAGCTTGAGGAGTACATAATGACTACCCCCGCCCGTATATGTGACGGCGTGACGGTATCCACCCTCCACGGCTGCCCTCCAAACGAGATAGAAGCCATAGCTTCCTACCTTATAACCGAAAAACACTTCAATACCTTCGTAAAGTGCAATCCCACCATACTGGGCTATGAGTTCGCACGCTCAAGGCTCGACTCCATGGGCTATGACTACATTGCCTTTGACGACAGGCACTTCCGCGAGGACCTCCAGTATAAGGACGCCGTTCCAATGTTCCACAGGCTCAAGGAGCTGGCGGAAAAGAACGGCCTGGAGTTTGGGCTGAAGCTCTCCAACACCTTCCCGGTGGACGTAAAGGCAAACGAGCTGCCCAGCGAGGAGATGTACATGAGCGGCCGCGCTCTGTATCCCCTGACCATAGAGATGGCCAACCGTTTTGCAAACGAGTTCAAGGGCGCGCTTCGCATATCCTACAGCGGCGGCGCAGACTTCTTCAACATAAAGCAGCTGTTTGAGGCGGGCATATGGCCCATAACCATGGCTACCACCATACTGAAGCCCGGCGGATACGGCCGCATGGTGCAGCTGGGCGAGCTGCTTGACGGGTGCGAGTTCAAGCCCTTCGCAGGCGTGGACTACAAGGCTGTGGCCAGGCTTTCCGAGGAGGCGCCCACCAACTTCCACTATATTAAGCCCATAAAGGAAGCGCCGGACAGAAAGATGGGCAAGGGCAAGGAGCTTCCGCTGATAGACTGCTTCAGAGCCCCCTGCAAGAGCGGCTGCCCCTTCGGTCAGGATGTACCCGAATACATAGAGCTTTGCGGCAAGGGCCTGTTCCTTGAGGCATTGCAGGTTATAACCGCAAAGAACCCCCTGCCCTTTATCACCGGTACCATATGCGCCCATCACTGCATGGATAAGTGTATGCGCAACCACTACGAGTGTCCCGTGAATATCCGCGGCACAAAGCTTCAGGCGGCAGAGGGAGCATTCGAGGAACTGCTGGCTATAACCGAGATGAGCCGCGAGGGTGAGAAGGTCGCAATTATAGGCGGCGGCCCCGCAGGACTTGCCGCTGCCTACCACGCCCAGAAGCACGGTCTTCAGGCCACCGTATTTGAAAAGCGCGAGACCCTGGGCGGAATAGTACGCAACGTGATACCCGGCTTCCGCATAGGCGACGACGCCATCGACAATGATATTGCGCTCATAAAAAAGACCGGCGCAGAGTTCGTGATGGGAAAGGAAGCTCCTGATGTGAAGGAGCTTAAGGCCATGGGCTTTGACTACATAGTGCTTGCCTGCGGCGCAGAAAAGAAGGGTCGCCTCAATATCGAGGGCAGCGTGATGAACGTAATAGACTTCCTGTATGCCTTTAAGAACGGCGGCGAGCTGAAGCTGGGCAGGAACGTGGCGGTCATAGGCGGCGGAAACACCGCAATGGACGCAGCCCGCGCCGCAAAGCGCGCCGAGGGCGTAGAGAAGGTGACGCTTGTATATCGCCGCAACCGCAGGTATATGCCCGCGGATCTGGAGGAGCTGGAGCTTGCGATAGAGGACGGCGTGGAGTTCATGGAGCTGGCCTCCCCCGTAAAGCAGGCAAACGGCAAGCTCGTTTGCAATAAGATGAAGCTGGGCGATAAGGACGCTTCCGGCCGCCGCGTACCCGTGGAGACCGGCGAGACCGTTGAGGTGGACGCGGATACCGTAATCGCCGCCGTAGGCGAGAAGGTAGACCTGGACCTGCTTGGCAGGTATGGCATAGCTGCCGACGCCTACAAGAAAGGCAATAAGAAATACGGCGATGTGTACGTAGTGGGCGACGCGAGCCGCGGCCCCGCCACCGTAGCCGACGCCATAGCCGACGCCAAGTGGGTCATAGAGGATATCACCGGCCGCGAGATTGTGGCGGATATCCCCGAGGAGGCCAAGCCCGACAAGGAGGAGGCGCTGCTGCGCAAGATGAAGCTTCAGATGCCCGGCAAGTGCGAGGCGGACCGCTGCATCAACTGCAATACCGTCTGCGAGTGCTGCGTATCCGTCTGCCCCAACAGGGCGAACGTGGCCATAGCGGTCCCCGGGAAGGAGATGCGCCAGATACTGCATGTGGACTACATGTGCAACGAGTGCGGCAACTGCGCACACTTCTGCCCCTATACCGACGGCAGGCCTTATAAGGACAAGTTTACCCTCTTTGCCAACGAGAAGGACTTTGAGGACAGCGAGAACAACGGCTTCATGGTGGTATGCACCAAGTGCCCCAAGGTAAAGGTACGTCTCGGCGGCGCGGTCAAGGAATACACCCTTGACGGCAAGACCGGATTGGGCGACCTTGAGGACCTGATGCTCACCGTAATAAAGGAGCACGGCTATCTTCTGGGCTAAACTTATATAATACTGCTTAAAATAAGCCGGGGACCCAGCATATATGGGCCCCCGGAGTATTGCTTTTAAGAGATAAATAAGAAATAAGAGACGAAAAAGAAAGGAAACGCTTATGTCCACATTTGTTGTGAACGGGCAGACCGTTACGGCGGAGAAAAACAAAAAGCTCCTCCGCTTTCTCAGGGACGATCTGGGCCTTACCTCCGTCAAGGACGGGTGCAGCGAGGGCGCCTGCGGCGCCTGCACCGTAATAATAGACGGCGTTACCTGCAAGGCCTGCGTGCCGGATACAGACAAGCTGGAGGGCCGCAATATAATTACGGTAGAGGGCCTGAGCGACTGGGAAAAGGAGATGTACACCTTCGCCTACTCAGAGGCGGGGGCGGTGCAGTGCGGCTTTTGCATACCCGGCATGGTGATGTGCACAAAAGCGCTGCTGGATAAGAACCCGGACCCCACAGAGGCGGAGATGCGCTACGCCATACGCAACAACTACTGCCGCTGCACGGGCTACGTTAAGATAATCGACGCTATCAGCCTGGCGGCACAGATAAAGCGCACCGGCGTGATACCGGAGCCGTCCAACGACGACTGGAAAATAGGCTCCCGGGTGCAGCGCCTTGACGCCGAGGAAAAGGTGCTCGGCACCGGCAAATACCCCGACGACTACTATATGGAGGGGATGCTGTACGGCTCCGCCCTGAGAAGCAAATACCCCCGCGCCCGCGTGCTGTCCATAGATACCTCAGCCGCAAGGGCATTGCCCGGAGTGGCGGCTGTGCTGACAGCCGAGGATATACCGGGGGAAAACAAGATAGGCCATCTTAAACACGATCAGTACACACTTATACCCGTGGGCGGCCTTGTGCATTATCTGGGCGACGCTATCGCCCTGGTTGCTGCCGAGGACAGGGAGACCCTCGAAAAGGCAAAGAAGCTCATCAAGGTGGAATACGAGGTGCTGCCGGCCATCCATAATATTCAGGAGGCGGGCGCAGCGAACGCGCCGAGGGTGTTTGACGAGGAAAAGGACAACGTATGCGCCTATAAGCATATAAGCCGCGGCGACGCGGCGGGCGAGATAAGCAAGGCAAAGCACGTGATAAGCCGGCATTTTGAAACGCCATGGACAGAGCATGCCTTCCTCGAGCCGGAGTGCGCTGTGTCCTATATAGATCAGGACGGGGACGTATTCATATATTCCACCGACCAGTCCGCCCACCAGACGCTGCACGAATGCTGCATGGCGCTGGGGACGGATAAGGTAAAGGTGCAGAACGCACTGGTTGGCGGCGGCTTCGGAGGCAAGGAGGACATGACGGTGCAGCACCACGCGGCGCTGCTCACATACGTTACCAGACGCCCCGTCAAGGTAAAGCTCACCCGCGCCGAGTCATTGCTCGTACACCCAAAGAGACATCATTTCGAGATGGACTTTACCATGGGCTGCGACGAAAACGGCATAATAAAGGGCGTAAAAGCAAAGGTGTATACAGATACCGGCGCCTTCGCGTCGCTGGGCGGCCCGGTGCTTGAACGGGCATGCACCCATGCAGCAGGCCCATACAATTACCAGAACTTCGAGATAGAGGGCACTGCCTATTACACCAACAATCCGCCTGCCGGAGCGTTCCGCGGCTTCGGCGTTACTCAAACCTGTTTTGCCACAGAGAGCCTTCTCAACATGATGGCGGACGAGATAGGCATAACCCCTTGGGAGATACGCTACCGCAACGCCATACGCCCCGGCCAGGTGCTGCCCAACGGACAGATAGTGGACGAGTCCACCGGCCTTGTGGAGACCCTTGAGGCAATAAAGCCCTACTACGACGAGGCGATAGCAGCCGGCAAACCCGTGGGCCTTGGCTGCGCCATGAAGAACGCAGGCGTGGGCGTAGGCATACCGGATACCGGTCGTGTAAAGCTCATAGTGGGCGACGACGGCAAGGTACATATATTCTCCGGTGCTTCCTGCATAGGCCAGGGCCTTGGCACCGTGCTTGTGCAGATGATGGTCAGCAATACCGACCTTGACCGGGATGACATAGTATACGAGCGGAGCAACACCTGGATATCACCGGATTCCGGCACCACCTCCGGCTCCCGCCAGACGCTCATTACAGGCGAGGCCTGTCTGCGCGCCTGCGAGAAGCTCATGGAGGATCGCCGATCAGGGCTGAGCCTCCAGCAGATGAAGGGAAGGGTGTACTACGGCGAGTATCTCGCAAAGACCGACCCGTTGGGTGCGGACGTTCCTAACCCAGTATCACATGTGGCATACGGCTACGCCACACAGCTGTGCATACTCGATAAGAAGACCGGCCGTGTAGAGCATATGATAGCCGCTCACGACGTAGGCAAGGCCGTTAATCCTCTTTCATGCGAGGGACAGATAGAGGGTGGAGTGGTGATGTCCATGGGCTATGCCTTGAGGGAGAAGTATCCCATAGACGATAACTGCAAGCCCATAGAGAAGTATGGCTCACTGGGTCTGTTCAGAGCCCACGAGCTGCCGGAGATAACGGCACTGGTCATAGATAAGCCGGGCCTCAAGGTGGCCTGCGGAGCAATAGGCATAGGCGAGATAACCTCCATACCCACCGCACCCGCCATAGCCGACGCTTACTACAGGCTGGACGGGGAGCGCAGGTACAGCCTGCCCCTTTGCAATACTCCATACGAGAGAAGGGGGTAACAACATGGCTATAAAGAAGAAATTCCCATATAAGGCCGCTTTTGTGGCCTGCAACGGCGGCTGCCGGGCCAAGGACTGCAGGTACGGCTGCATAGGCTGCGGCGCCTGCGTTTCCGCATGCAGGTTTGGAGCTATAACGCTGAACGAGTACGGCACTGCCGAGGTGGACGAGGAAAAGTGCATAGGCTGCGGTATGTGCGCACGTGCCTGCCCTCAGGGCATAATCAGCATTCACCAGAGCGCCTGCAATATAGCCGTCAAGTGCTCCAACGGGGATAAAGGCCCGGAAGCCCGCAAGCAGTGTGAGGTAAGCTGCATAGGCTGCGGCATATGCGAAAGAACCTGTACCGCCGGAGCCATAAAGGTAAAGGACAACTGCGCTGTCATAGACGAAGAATACTGCCTCAGCTGCGGCATGTGCGCCGTAAAGTGCCCGCGCGGGGTGATACGCGACCTTCGGGGCATACTCACGCCGAAAAACTGATATATGGACTTACAAGTGCCGAAGCGAAAACTTCGGCATTTTTTTATTTATTGCTTCTTGACGAACAATTTACGGCAGTCTTATTGCTATTTCGGTATACACAGTGATAATATAGAGCCAAATCAATGTAAGCGAAAGTAAGAAAGGAAGCTTTGATGAATATAGTAGTAGTGGGCGATGGCAAGGTAGGCTATACCCTAACGGCAAGTCTTTCCAAGGAAGGCCACGACGTTACCGTAATAGACAACCGGCCGGATACGCTGCGCAATACCACAAACGAGCTGGACGTAATATGTATAGAGGGCAATGGCGTCAGCTACGCGGTGCAGAGCGAGGCAGGGGTGCAGAAGGCAGACCTTCTCATAGCCGCAACCAGTGCCGACGAGATAAACATGCTGGCCTGCATGGTAGCCAAGAAGCTGGGCGCGAAGCATACCATAGCGAGGGTGCGCGATCCGCAGTACCAGCAGCAGATGTTCTTCCTTAAGGAAGAGCTGGGGCTGTCAGTGGTGGTAAATCCCGAACAGTCCGCAGCGTCCGAGATATCCCGTCTTATGCGCTTTGTACCCGCTATTAAGGCTGAGCCCTTTGCAAAGGGCAGGATAGACCTTGTGGAGTTCAAGGTAAAGGAGAACAGCCCGCTGGACGGCGTACAGCTTTCGGACTTTTACAGGCAATTTAAGGTAAAGATACTGGTCTGCGCCGCCCGCCGAGGCGAGGAGGTTTTCATACCCAAGGGCAATTTCATCATACGCAGCGGCGATAAGCTTACCATACTCGCTGCCCCTGCCGAGATAAGCAGCTTTTTCAGGACCGTGGGTACCTTCCAGCGCAAGGTTAGGGACGTGATGGTGGTAGGCGGCGGCAGAATAGCCTATTACCTTGCACGCCAGCTGATAGAGACAGGAATACATGTAAAGATAATCGAGAAGGATGAAAAGCGCTGCAACCAGCTTTTCGATCTGCTGCCCAAGGCCACCATACTCCATGGCGACGGCACGGATCACGAGCTGCTCAGCGAGGAGGGGCTGGACAAGACGGACGCTCTTATAGCCCTTACCGGTATCGATGAGGAAAACATCATACTTTCCATGTATGCCAACTCCCTGAATGTGGATAAGGTGGTTACCAAGGTAAACAACGCGCGCCTTGCGGAGATGCTGGCTCCCATGGGTATAGAAAGCGTGATCTCCCCCAAGGAGATAGCGGCCAACCGCATAATAAGCTACGTCCGCGCCATGACCAACGCCACCGGCAGCAATGTGGAGATGCTGTACAGGCTGGCGGACAACAAGGTAGAGGCGCTGGAGTTCCGCGTGCGGGAAAGCTCACGCTGTATAGGAGTACCCCTCAAGGATATGCCGATAAAGGACGACGTGCTCGTAGGCGCCATAATTCGCGGCGGAGCCTGCATAATCCCGGGAGGCGACGACGTTATAAAGGCCCACGATTCCGTAATTGTTGTAACTACCATGAACGGGCTGCACGAATTGGATAATATCCTCAAGGAAAAAGAGTAAAGGCATATGAATTATCGCGTGTTGGGAAGGATACTTGGCCTTGCGCTGGTAACAGAGGCGGCGCTTATGGTGCCGTCCATGCTGATAGGCCTGTATCACGGAGAATCTATACTGGGGTTCAGTACTACCATAGGCATACTGCTGATAGTCGGTATGCTGCTGCTGTCCTTTAAGCCTAAGGACAACAAGATATTCGCCCGGGAGGGCTTTTTAGGCGTGTCATTCTCATGGATACTGCTGTCCATGTTCGGCGCGCTGCCCTTTACTATAGAAAAGATGATACCCGACTATGTAGGCGCTGTGTTTGAGGTGGCGTCCGGCTTTACCACCACCGGCGCATCCGTGCTGACAGCTGTCGAGGGCTGCCCCTATGGGCTGCTGTTCTGGCGCAGCTTCACCAACTGGGTGGGCGGCATGGGAGTGCTTGTATTTATAATGGCGGTGCTGCCCCTTGCAGATGACCGCAGTATGCATATAATGCGTGCGGAGGTCCCCGGCCCCGTGGTCGGCAAGCTGGTGCCCAAGGCCAGGCAGAGCGCCATGATACTGTATGGGATATATGTGGTGATAAGCATATTGGAGGTAGTGTTCCTGCTGGCGGGCGGCATGCCGCTTTACGATGCGCTGGTGAGCACCTTCGCCACTGCAGGTACCGGCGGCTTCAGCGTAAAGAACGCCAGCATAGCTGGGTATAACAGCCCCTACGCCGAATACGTCATAAGCGTATTCCTGCTGCTGTTTTCGATAAACTTTAATTTATACTTCTTCATACTGCTGAAGAACATAAAGCCCATATTCAAAAACGAGGAGCTGCGCTGGTTTTTGGGCATAGTCGCCGCGAGCGTGATAGCGGTAGCGGTAAATATACGCAATATGTATCCCACAGTGGAGGAGATAATACGCAAGGCGCTGTTCCAGGTGGCGAGCATAATCTCCACGGCGGGCTTCTCCACCGCTGATTTTGACAGGTGGCCGGAGCTTTCAAGGAGCATCCTGGTCTGCCTAATGCTCATCGGCGCCTGCGCGGGGAGCACGGGCGGCGGCATCAAGGTATCGAGGCTTATAATACTGCTGAAATCCGCAAGGTGCGAGGTCAGCCGCATGATGCACCCACGCTCCGTCAACCGGGTAAAGCTGGAGGGCAAGACCATAGACGACGAGGTGCTTCACAATACCCTCATATTTTTTGTGATGTATATGCTTATAGTCGCCGTGTCTACGCTGCTTGTGGCATCCTTTGACGAGTGCGACTTTACCACCAATCTTACGGCGGTCATAGCCTGCATGGGCAATATAGGCCCGGGGCTGGGCAAGGTAGGGCCCATGGGCAACTTTTCGGAGTTCTCTGCGCTTTCCAAGATAGTGCTCACGCTGGATATGCTAATAGGCAGGCTGGAGATATTCCCGATAATAATGGTCTTTACGCCGGAAACCTGGAAGAAGGTATAAAAAACAGGGTGGCTTTTGCCACCCTGCTGTTTTTTGCTTTACAGGGCCGATGCTATCATGCCGGCCTCAGCAACTATTAAAGCTCCTGCGGCTATTATGCCGGGCAAACGGAGCTTTTTTATTTTGAGTGGAGATATGAAGGCCAGAGCTATTATCGGGAACATTATATTGAACAGGCTGACGGCACCGACGTTTGTGTAAGAGCTTATGAGATATACGGCAGGCATCACTATGCATACCGCGGTGACGGGCAGGCCGAGGTAATGGGTGCGATCCTCGGTTGATTCCTCCTGCCGCTTTTCCTCGGTGACGTTGAAGTAGCCCAGGCGAATGAGCGCCGCCAATACATAAAGCGAAAGCAGCGCGTGAGATACTATGCTCTTCATGCCGAAGGCCGCGCCTATGGAAGCGGGCAGTACGCCAAAGCAGACAAGGTCGTTCAGCGAATCTATCTGTATGCCGAAGCGCCTGCCGTCTGCCGTGCGATCCTTCTTTGAGCGGGCAATCCTACCGTCAAAGGTATCTATGACGCCGCAGCATATGAGGCAGAGAAGACCTGCGGCCGGGTTTCCTGCGGCGGACGAATATATGCCGTGTAAGGCTATAAAAAGCGCCCCATAGGTCGCTATGACAGTGTAATCGTAGAATCCTATCATATTGCTTGCAACGCTCCTTTGAAACAAGACTTGTGGTAGATATAACACATTTATTTTACACGAAATACGTCATTTTGCCAATCCGATATAATGATTAAGTATAAACTCACAATGTCAGTAGCAAATAAAAATGGCTGCCGCTTTGCGGCAGCCCCAGTCTGTCAAAAAACCCCAGGGTTGATAAGGGGCCGCAGCCCCTTATGTTTAATCCGGCTCTGACGACATGTGCGTCAGAACGGATGAAAACCCAGAGGTTTTCGTACTTTGCATTCGGTGCTGACCGCGCCATAGGCGCAAGCACCGGATGAAAAAAACTCGAAAAAGTGGCGTTTAGCCACTTTTTCGACAGTCTCTGGCTGCCGCTTTGCGGCAGCCCAATGGTATGTCCTTTTTAATTTATGGGCTTTTCCTTGGAGAAGGCGAAGCCTACCGCCATTACTGCGGCAAACACTATGAGATACCAGAAGCATGCTATGCCGTGGCCCATTATGCTGGCGTAGATCATGAACAGTGAGCCGCAGATAGCCAGTATGGGCAATACGTAGCGGCGCGTGGCGGTCTCATCTGTCGCCTTCTTTATCCACATGACGAATATGGGCAGGTACAGCATATATATGGTGATTATGGGCAGCTCGGAGGAGTCGAACACGAAGGGGCCGGACCAAGTGCCCGCCAGATTGGCAAGGAAGAAGTACAGTCCCCAGAAGCCGCACAGAAGCAGGCCAACGATGGCGGAATTATGGGGCATGTTGGTCTCTTTGTCTATCTGGCTGAATACATGAGGAGCGGGACCCCTGCCGCGGACGGCTATGGAGTACAGACCGCGCACGCAGCCGAGCATAAGGCCGTTCATGGTGCCTATGCAGGATATTGCGATGAACAGGTTAAGTATATTGCCCAGAACGTTGCCGAATACGTTTATGAAGGCCACGGTAGCGCCGGAGTCTATGAGCTCCTGGTTAGTAGCGCCGCCGGCTACGCCGACATAGTAGAAGATGTAGGTGGCAATGATGATGATCGCGCCTATGACCAGAGCGCGGGGCAGGTTTTTCTTGGCGTCCTTTAGCTCCGCGTTTATAGATGTTGCGATTATCCAGCCCTCATATGCGAAGGCGGTCGCGCAGACAGAGGCGAGCAGCGGGCTGCCCGTCGCGTTGGCGGCCCCTACGTCCGCAAGGGTCTTGAAGTTGTTTGCAAGGGTGCCGTTTGCGATGCCGACGACTATTCCCGCTATTGCCATGAGGAAAAGGGGTATGAGCTTGATTATGGTGGTGGATACCTGGAGCTTGCCGGCGAGCTTGGGGGAGAGGGCGTTGACGGCATAGGCGCAGCAGAGATAGAACATTGCCAGCGACATGCACTCGGGGCCCAGTATGGTCTCCGCGCCTGCGGCGGCGCCGAGGCCCAGCAGGGGGAAGTTAGGGGCTACGGAGGTTATGAATACCAGGGTGTAGCGGGCGGAGAGCCAGGCCAGCACGGAGGTAAGGCATGGGTAGTAGATTATAGAGAGGAACCAGCCTATATAATAGGCATACCTGCTGCTGACGCAGGCCTCGGCATAGTCCACAATGCCGTTGACCTTTTCGAACTTTTGCGCCATTACTGAGAAAGCGAGCAGGCAGGTGAGCATTATAACGCCGCCTATGATCCAGGCAAGTATACCGAGAGGCATGTTGCCGCCTGTCTTTTGCAGTATGGTCTGCGCCTTGAAGAATACGCCGGAGCCAATGACTATGCCGACTACCATGCATATCGCAGTCAGGAGACCGTACCGTTTTTGAAGCTTATCCATTGAATTTCCCCTTTCGCATTACATTAAAATATATAATTGATAGACAATTTATATGCTCTGCAGAATGCAATTTGTAATATTATACCGCAATAATACATAATTGGCAAGCCATCAGGTTCTTGAATCCGCAACTATGGCCTTTGCGCTTGTGTTATTGTTTTCTGCCGTTCAACGTGTATTGCAGCACGGCAAAAAAATTTGGGTTGCCCCTTGACTTAACGCACGGCCTGTGCTATTATAATCCTTGCGTAACGTCGCGGGGTAGAGCAGTCGGTAGCTCGTCGGGCTCATAACCCGGAGGTCGGGGGTTCAAGTCCCTCCCCCGCAACCATTTTCTCCCGTATCCCATTCGGGATGCGGGCGGCAAAACAATATGGCGGCGTAGCTCAGTTGGCTAGAGCATTCGGTTCATACCCGGAGTGTCATGTGTTCGAGTCACATCGCCGCTACCAGAATGGTGCATCAAAAAAATATGCGCCCGAAAAGCCCAGACGTTGTCTGGGCTTTTCGTTTCCAGAGTGCGTTCGCGGCACGAATGGCTTACCGTAGATATTTGAAACTAAAAATATAAGAACACCTTTTGCCGCTCAAGTTGGTCTATTATAGCCTTCCGGAGCGGCTCTTTGCATTCTTTCCCTGATAATCTCGCCGTTTTCACTTTGTTTTCAATTGAATGGGAAGCTGGGATAGAGACATTTTTTCAGAAAAAAGGGGCGGCGCACCGCCGCCCACTGTTTTAATGCAGTTTACTTTATCTCCAGCCTGCCAGAGACTATTCGTCTGCCGGACTTGCGGTCGAAGAGCATTATATCGCTGCCGGTAAAGCTGAACTTGCTCTTTGTACCTATGGCAAAAAGCGAGCTGCCGAAGGCTACGCTGGTAAGCAGGAACTCGCCTACCCTGATCTTCAGGGTGCACTCCATGCCGGTGGGCATTACTCCGTATATCTCGCCGTCTATGCCGTTTTCGCCGGACATGGCGATGAACTCGGGCCTTACACCCAGCACGAAATCGCCATCCGTTATCTCGGGCTCCTCCGTAAGGGCGTCGTCATTCTCCTCTACCTTTGCAATATGGGGACGGAACGCCTCGTCCTTATTGCTCTTTTCCACGTAGCCCTTGGCCTTTGCCCGCTCGGCATTGGCGGCGGCTGCCACCTCCGCATCGGCGTCCCGCTTGACATACCAGGCTGCAAGGTCCAGCTTTTCGTTGGGGATGAACCTGGCTTCCGCCCCGCCCAGCATTGTAAGCCGTATATTTTCGCCCTCCTGATCGCCGTGGGCGTTTATAAAGTTTATGGAGGGATTGCCGACGAAGTCGGCCACAAAGAGATTGTCCGGGCTGTTGTATACCTTGAGCGGCGGATCGTACTGCTGCAATACTCCGTTGTTTATGAGGCATATCCTGGTGGCGAGGGTCATTGCCTCCATCTGGTCATGGGTGACGTATACGAAGGTACTGCCCGTCTCAAGGTGCAGGCGCTGCAATTCATAGCGCATCTCCAAACGCAGCTTTGCATCCAGGTTGGAAAGGGGTTCGTCCATAAACAGCACGGAGGGCTCGGGCGCAAGGGTTCTTGCTATTGCCACGCGCTGCTGCTGCCCCCCGGAAAGCTCCGCCGGGTATCTGTCCATAAACATGCTTATCTTGACTATTCTGGATACCCTGCGCACGGACAGGTCTATCTCTTCCCTGGTGAGCTTGCGTTCCTCCATGACGGTCTTGCCGTCCCTGGTGAACTCGCAGGCGGCATTGAGCTCCATGCCCTTGGCCTTTGCAGCGGCCTTCCTGCCATCTACAACGGCAGCCAGCTTGGCCGTCATATCGGCAGCGAGCTTCGCAGGATCCTTTGACGACTGAAGGTCATACTTATACAGCTCCTTGGCGGTAAACATGGAGATGGTGTACGCATCTATGAGCTTTATGTAGGCCTTTTTTTGGTCGAGGGCGCCCTTCTTGTTACGGCAGTCCTCTATCTGCCTTACTACGTCGGCAGGGTTACTGAGTATATCGATGAGCTTTGCTGCGTTGCGGGCCTCAAAGTCCACCTTTGCCATCTCGCCCTTTATGTTGCTCAGGCCGAAGGCTATGTTGTCGTATACAGTCATATTGGGCCAGAGGGCATAGTTCTGGAAAAGGAAGCCCACCTTGCGCTTGTTTGGCGGTATGTTTATGCCGAGATCGCTGTCGAACACCACCGTGTCGCCTATCTCTATGCGGCCGCTGGTGGGAGTTTCCAAGCCGGCTATCATACGCAATGTAGTGGTCTTGCCGCAGCCGGAAGGGCCGAGCAGCGTGACGAAGGAGGCATCGTCAATGGAAAGGTTCAGGTTTTCCACTGCGTAAAAGCCGCCCCATCTCTTTGTAACGTTTTTCAGTTCAATTTTAGGCATTGCCTTAACCTCCTATACCTTTATCAAGGCTTGCACCGGTTGCTTTGTTTACCAGCGCATTGCAGATGAGTATGGTCACTATAAGTATGAGATTTATGCCGCTTGAGAAGGCGTAAAGACCCATCTCGTCAAAGTAGTCCAGCGTGGTGGAAAGTATGAAGCCCTGCACGCAAAGAAGTATGAACAGCGACAACTCACGGAGGCAGGTCATAAAGGGCAGTAAATAGCCGCTTATGATGGACGTCTTCTGAATGGGTATGATTATACGGGTCATTCGCTTTGTCCAGGGTATATCCTGAATTATTGCGGCCTCCTCTATCTCGCCGCTCAGCTGAAGCATGGAGTTAAGGCTGCTCCTGCTGGCAAAAGGTATGTACTTTACCGTACCCACTATGATGAGCAGGGCGTAGGTGTTGAACAGGTTCACATACTTATTTGAGAACAGTATGAAGAAGGCCACGCCAACCGCTATGGAAGGCATAAGGTATGGCAGAAACGCCATGCTGTTCACGTAGTTCGCCCACCTGCTGCGGCGGTTCTTGGATACCGCATAGCCTATCAGCGTGCCTATTGTGCCGGCAGTCAGCGCGCAGCATACGGATACCATTATGGTTCCCTTGTAGGCATGCCATATCATGTCGTTGTAAAGTATGCCCTGTTGGCCGTACATGCCGTTCTCAGTTATGTTCTCGTTGGTGACCCACCACTTTGTGGTCAGGTTGTCCGGGTCGCCGGTGTACAGGAAGCTGTAGTCGCCGGGATTTGGCAGGAAGGTCTCAAAGGCGAAGGACACTATGGGGAATATGCTTGTAAAAAAGGTTATTATTATAAGTATTATAGCTATGATGTACTTGCCGGATCTGCCCAGGTTGAATTTGGATATCTGGCCGGACTTGCCGGTGACCGTGGTATAGCTCTTTCTGCTTTTTACGCTTATCTGGTTCAGAAGCAGTATCGCCACGCCGAATATCATCATCAGTATGGCTAAAATGCTGGCCTCGCCCGTGTATTTGGAGTTCAGCGACACGTACTTTGTGGAGAGCGTCGCAAGGCCAAGGTAATGCGGCACGGGATAGCTGCCCATTGCGCTGCCGAATACCAGAAGTATGGTGGAGAGTATTGCGGGCTTTATCATGGGAAGCGTCACACGGAACATGGTCTTCCAGCGGGGGGTGTCGAGTATGGTTGCCGCCTCTTCTAAGTTGGCGTCCATGTTGCGGAATATGCCGCCTATGAGTATGTATGCGAAGGGCGCGTAATGCAGGCCCAGCACCACGGCGCTGGGGAAAAGACCCTTGCACCACCATATTGGCATGGTGATATTGAATACAGAAGCAAGCAGGCCGTTTGATGTGCCCGTTATAAGGTTGCTGTTAAAGAGGTTCTGCCATACTACCGCCAGGGTCCACTGGGGCATTATGTATGGGAATATAAATATGGAACTCAGGTATTTTCTGAATTTCATGTTTGTCCTTGTGATAAGGAAAGCAAACACGCCGCCGAATAGTATTGATATAACGCAGGACATAACTGAAAGCAGCACCGTGTTCAGGAGCGGCGTCCAAAGGTTGGCCTTGGCCAGCCTGCTTGTGAACAGGTCTACATAGTTAATGGCGGAATAACCGGAGGACATTCCGGTAAGATGCTCGTCTATGGTTCCGGGGTGGATAATGAAGGTATCCCTTACTATTGCCACTATGGGCGCCACCGTGGTTATGGTGAGCACTATGCCCATTAGCAGCAGCACGACATTCTGCGGCTTGGAAAAATAGGTCTTGAGCTTATTGAGGCGTATCTGCCACGCTCCGGCCTTCTGTTGCGGGTTTTGCTGCATATAGTTACCTCCGATGGCGATAAGGGCGTCTTAGATAAGTAAGACGCCCTTGCCGTTTACTCAGTTTACAGTACTAACCTTCGGTGTACTTGGTCAGCATCTCAATCCAGCTGCCTACGGTGAAGGCGACGGAAGCGCAGTACTCGGGGTCTTCAATGACAAGCTCGCCGTTGTTCTTCCACCAGTCGAAGCCGCGGTCGTTCTTGCAGTCGAATACGTTTACGCCGTCCTCATAGCCGCCCTGGCTGTGATGATAGGTGGCCTCGACCTCCTCTGCGACCTTGGGGTTGGAGGAGTAACCGCCCATGTCCTTGCCCCAGGCACTGAAGCCATCGGCGGTGCAGGTCATGTAAGCGATAAAGGCGCAGGCGGTCCAGGGCAGGGGACTGTTCTCGGTTACAAACAGATAATGGCAGTAGCCGTAGCCGCCGATGCCGGTGTAGTCGTCCTGATAAGCGGCGACGGTGATGTTGTTCTTGGATACGCCGGCGGATTCCTCAACGGAACGGAGCTTGGAGTATACCAGAAGGCCGAACTGATCGGTTGCGGACTTGGACACCAGGGTGTTGCAGATAGGTCCGTCATCGGTCTGAGCATTGTAGCTCTCTACCCACAGTTTGATCCAAGCAAGGGCGTATGCGCCGTCAGCGCCGAGGCCCAAGTCGGCCGCATCGGCAGCCATCTCGTCGATAACGGGCTTGAAGTAAGCCTGCTTTTCGGCGTCGAGGGCGTCAAAGGCAGCCTTCAGATACGCGGCATAGGTATCCTCGGTGAGCATATAGAGGAAGTTCTTGCCCACGATTTCGGAATCGATATCCATATAGAGGCCATGCTCGCCTTCGGCTACAAAGTCCCAGCAGTTCTTGTAGGTCTTGCTGCCGGTGTTGTTGAACATGAATACCTTGTTCAGGGTCTGGAGGGGCAGATAGCCCTCGTACTCTTCGGCGGTTGTGCCGTTGGCGGCAGCCCAGTCAAGGGGTATGAAGGTATCCAGGATGCCGGTGCGTACCATTTTGCTCTCGATCTGGTTGCCGTCCTGAATGAGGGTCATGGCATAGGTGCCTACGTCCTTGAGGGAGTCGGCGGTGAGCTGATCGAAGATCTTGTTGTTCTTGGGCTGCTGCCAGTCGAACTCCATGGTGTAATTGGGGTCGATGGTCTGCAAGTACTCAATGAACAGAGGCAGTGCAGACTTGCCGCGGCTGGAGTTGCCAACGCCGTAGAAGGTAGCGCCGTTGGATTCTTCTATTGCCTTCTTGGCCAGTTCTTCCAGGGTCATGCCTTCGGCTTCCTTGATGATCTTCTGGGTATCGGTAAGCTCAGCCTCAGGCTCGGCGGGAGCCGCCGCTTCTTCGGTGCCTTCGGCTTCGGGAGCTTCCTGGGTTGCAGGTGCCGCAGGGGCAGCGCAGGCAGCAAGGCTAAGCGCCATGCAGAGTACCAGCATGATAGCAATCAATTTTTTCACTGTTCTTTCCTCCTGTTGATTTTGATGTGTTATGAACCGAGCGGTTTCTTGATATGGCTTGTTGAATAAGATACCGCCTTATGTTTTTATTTTACAGGCATTCTATTCGTTTATTACAGGGGATAATCCTGTCATTATTTTCAAAATTCTGATATGTTTTGCTTTAATAGTTATTTTTTGATATACTTTATGTTGGATAAGAATAATAACAAAAAATGTAAATTATCATTGATGGCAGGATATACATTATTATGAAATGCAGCGATGCAGCATTGCTTTCAGACCTCGACGGAACGCTTTTTAACTGCCGCGGCGAAGTTTCTATCAATAACAGGAATGCGATAGAGGACTTTATAGCTCAGGGCGGCATGTTCGGCATTGCCACCGGCCGCGCCTCGCAAAACGCCTTGCAGCACCTCCCGGGCATAAGCATCAACGCACCATCTATAGTATTCAATGGGGCTGCGGTATACGACTATGTAAATAAGCGCTACATCTTGGCAAACTATCTCGATGCCGAATCTCTCCCCCTTATAAAGGAGCTTGCGGAGTGCGGTAAAAGGCTGGATATACAGCTGTACACCGAATACGGCATATTCTACGTAACGCCGGAGAAACGCTCATATAAGCCGTTCGTGGATATGCACCGCCCCTGCACCTTCTGTAAGGTTGATGACATAGCGGACAGGCCATGGCTCAAGACGCTTTTTCTGGGTGCGGAGGAGGATCTCGACTATGCCAGGGAGCTCATAGCAAAACGCGGCCTCGAGGATAAATTCGACATAGTGCCCGGAACAACCGACATACTTCCGGACGCCAAATACATAGAGCTTTTGCCCCACGGCACAAACAAGGGCAGCGGAGTGGAAGCCCTGCGCACACTTTCCTCCCTTTCCGGGCGCAGTATAATATGCGTAGGGGACTATTGGAACGACCTTGAGATGCTGCAAAGGGCGGACGTGGCATGCGTCCCCCTAAACGGCGCGGAAGAAGTAAAGGCCTTGGCCCATTACATAACCCCGGACAATAATCACGACGCAATAGCCTATATAATAGAAAAAATCATACCCGGGCTGTAATCCTTTGCAAAGGAGGGTACCGCAATGAAGCGAAACACAAGGGTTGTATGGATCTTATGCGTGTGCCTTTGGGCGTTGTCCTGCTTAGGCTGCGCCCGGAACGGAAATGCCCTTGCACCGTACGCCCCCGATGAAGCTGACAGGCTTACCGTATATACCTCCCACAAGCAGGAGGTATATGAGCCCATAATCACTGAATTCGAGAACCGCACCGGGATCTGGGTCACCGTTGAGACGGGCGGCACCAACGAGCTTCTTGAGCGCATAGCGAGTGAAACCGGATCCCCCGTATGCGACATAATGTTCGGCGGCGGCGTAGACAGCCTGGAATCGTATAAGGGCTACTTCAGCCCGTATCAAAGCCCCGAAGAGGCGGGCATAGACCCGGCTTTTCTCTCCGAGGATCACATGTGGGCGCCCTTCTCAATCCTTCCCACAGTAATAATCTACAATCAAAAGCTGGTTCCCGCCCATACCGTCACAGGCTGGCGGGACCTCATAGACCCCCGCTGGAAGGGCAAGATAGCCTTTGCCGACCCCTCCGCCTCAGGCTCCAGCTATACCGCCCTCGCCACGCTGTGCCAGATAATACCCAAGGATACCGAGTTGGTGCTGCGGCAGTTTGCAAAAAACCTGGGCGGCAGCCAGTTCGGCGGCTCCGGCGACGTGGTAAAGGCGGTTGCCGACGGCACCTGCTTTTTAGGAATCACCCTCGAAGAAACAGCCATGAAGCGCATAGCTGAAGGGTACGACATAAAGCTTCTGTACCCCGCCGAGGGCACCAGCGCCGTACCCGACGGCAGCGCCCTGATAAAAGGCGCGCCACACGAGGACAACGCCAAGCTGTTTCTCGACTTTGTGCTGAGCCGCGGCGCTCAGGAAAGGCTTGCCCAACAGTTTTACAGGCGGCCCGTTCGCAGCGACATACAGTGGCAGAAGGAGCTTTCTCCCCTTGAAGACATAGCCCTGATAGACTACAGCGTATCCTGGGCAAGCGAAAACCACGACCATATGCTGGAGCGCTGGTCCGCCCTGATGGAACAGGAGGCGGGCAGATGAAGCTTATATTTACCCGCGGAACATTCAGGGAAAAGCTGTTCTCTTCAATGCTTTTCACCACCCTCACCACGCTCATGCTGTGCAGCTCGCTGCTGCTCATAGTATTCAGCTCCCGCATGGAGGACAGCGCACGGCAGGAGGCGGATACGCTTATATCCGTAGTATCCTCTTCCATCAGCGACCTGCGAGATTCCACCGAAAAGATAGGCTCAAAGCTCAACCGCAATTCTCTCGTGATAAACGCCATGTCAGGCGGCGGGGCGTTCCCACAGCAGACATACTACGAGCTGTACAACGCCACAAGCGGCCTTCGGGACTATGTGCAATTTTACCTTTACGACACCAACGGCGCTTTGCAATACTCTACCTCCAGCGCAGGGCACTCACGCACCCTGCCTACAAACTGGGGCATACTCCTTGCGGCGGCAAGTCACCACGGGGAGCTTGTGTTCCGGGGGGCAGACGCATTCAGCTACCCAGACCGGGATGCGGTGCTGTACGCCGCCCGGAGCATCGTGAACAACTCGGGCGATGCGGTTGGCTACTTCGTTGCGAACCTTTCCGAAGACAATCTGCAGGAGCTTTTGGAGGGCAAGTTCGGCAGCCGCAACACCCTCTACATTACCGACGCCTTCATGCGCACCATATACTGCTCCCGTCCGGCGGAAACTGATTCCCCCGTGCCCGCGCTGCGTTCCGCAATGCTCAGCAACACCCCCGTATCCTCCGACGAGTACAACTACTACATGCGCCACGAGCCCACAAGCGGCCTGTATATAATACTTCGCCAGCCAAAGGCATTCACCCGGGACACAACGAGACTTCTGAGGACAGTGGCCTCATTTCTCGTCCTCGGCAGCATAGCCCTCTGCGTGTTCGTCTCCTTCAACCTGAGCAGACAGCTTTCAGACCCCATAGGCAAGATAACCTCCGCCATGGCGGAGGTGGAAAAGGGCAGCCTGGATACCCGCGTAAACCTTCACCGCAGCGACGAATTGGGGCAGCTCGCGGACAACTTCGACAACATGGTAGAGCGCCTCAAAACCTACATGGATAAACTCATACAGGGTCAGCGGGACCTGGATGAGGCTCAGATACGCATGATGCAGGCACAGCTGAACCCTCACTTCCTCTGCAACACGCTGGACACGATGAAGTGGATAGGCAAGATGAACGGTGTGCCCGAAATATCCAACATATCCATGGATCTTGCGGACATACTGCGGGCCTGCATATCTACAGATGAATTCGTTCTACTTGGGGACGAGTTGGAGCTTCTGAACCGCTACATACGCATACAACGCATACGCTTCCCCGGACGCTTTACCTATGCCGCAAGGGGCCACGAGAAATACATTGACTGTATAGTCCCAAAGCTCATACTCCAGCCCCTTGTGGAAAACGCCATACTTCACGGCCTTGCCGACCGGGACAACGGCAGCATAGTCCTCTCCGTATCGGAGCAGCCCGGCAGCCTGCTCAGGATAGCCGTATCCGACGACGGCAGCGGCATACCCGACGAGGTGATACGGCGCTTTGCACAGGATGGCCCTGCCCGCGAGGGGCGGCTTGGCCTGTACAACGTAAACCTTATACTCAAGAAATACTACGGTACCGATTTCGGGCTTCACCTCAGGAATAATCCGGAGGGCGGCGCTACAGTCTACGCGCTGCTGCCCATCACAAGGAGGGAAACAGATGCTTAAAGTTCTCGTTGTGGAAGATGAGCCATATGTGCGCCGGGGCATTGTGCTGTCGGTAGACTGGACGGCGCTGGACTGCTTCGTGGTAGGCGAGGCGGCCAACGGCGAGGAGGGCTACGACGCGGCGCTGAAATTCCAGCCCAACATCATCATAACCGACATACGCATGCCTAAGATGGACGGCATCGAGATGCTCAAGCGGCTTAGGGAGGCCGGCTGCAAGTCCGAGGTGATAATACTCACTGCCTACAGCGACTTTGAGTACGCCCAAAACGCGCTGCATTACGGCGCGGCGGACTACCTTCTCAAGCCCTTCCACGATGGCGAACTGGAGCAGGTGATAGTCTCCATACATTCCCGCCTCATGGCCCGGCAGGGCAACGCCGCGGAATCTCTACCCGCCCTTCAACTCAAGAAAGGCGACAAGAGCAAGTACGTAATGGAGTCCCTCGCCTACATTGCGGGTCACTACAACGACCCGGACATAGGCGTTGGCTCCATAGCCGCAAACGCAGGCATAAGCGAGGGCTACCTTTGCCATATATTCAAAAAAGAGACAAACTACACCCTGATGGAGTATCTATCCCAGTACCGCATGCACGTAGCCATGCAGCTCCTCCGGGACTGCCGGGTAAAAATATACGAGGTGGCCGAACAGGTGGGGTACAGGGATATCGCCTATTTTTCCAGCATGTTCCGCAAGATAGTCGGCGTCACTCCCTCAGAGTATCAGGACAGGTGCAAATAATCCGGCGCAAGATAAGCTTTAACATGAGCATGGCATATATCCAATCTAATTGGAGGATCCAGAGTCTCTTCGTTATCGTCAGAATGTTCCGTGTGTGCTTCGCCATACAGCCGGCTTTCTTTCGGAGAAAGCCGGCTGTATGGCCTGTTATATCTGAGGTTAAATAGCAATCGCTGCTTTTCTTTTACACAATGCCCGGGTTATCTTTTACATACGCCATCGTTACTCCCATACCTTTTCTCCAGAACGGCTACGCCCTGGGAGAGTATCTCACGGGTGAGGCTGACGGCCTGCTGCTCGTCCTTGGCATTTATGGTGGCAAGCAGCCTGCGGTGCAGACGCGCAGATTCCTGCACGTCCCCCGCCTTAACGCTGTAATGCTGTTTTATGAGCGCCCGTATCACCGGCTCAAATGCGCGGAAAAACATGCTGTATATGCCGTTGCCCGAGGCCTGGGTCAGCCGGTAATGGAACTGGTACACCTGCTCCTCCGGGTCGCCGTCCTGCTCAAGTGCGTCAATGCAACCCTCCATCTCGGCATACGTGCTGTCGTATATATTCTCGCATGCAAGCCTTGCGCATTCCATCTCCACCAGCCGGCGGAAGTCCATCATATCAGAAAATATGGAATGATCCAGCTCTACCGAATCGTATGACATTATTGCCGCCAGCGACTGCGGCGTGGGGTACTTGCGGTAATCCCGCACCACAGTCCCCCGGCGCGGCTGTATATTGAGAAAGCCCATGCTTTCCAGCTCCAGCACGCTCTGGTTCACACTGCTGCGGGATATGCCCATCATCTCGGCAAGCTCCCTTTCCGGCGGCAGCCTGTCCCCCGGCTTAAGCTCGCCTGAGATTATCTTGCTCATTATGGCCTGCGTGCAGTTCTGCTTTAGCGTCGGCGTATTCAGCCTCGTAAAAATGGTAGAGATAATACCGCCTCCTGTATTTGTGGCTGGCATTATTGTACCAGCGTGCACCATAAAAGGCAACAGCTCTGGCTTGACCAGGCTCTGGTTTGCCTCTTTTTGTAATTATATCATCGCGCTGCCGCCGGTGACTATCCATGCGGCCATGGCAGCTACCGTGAATGCGCCGGTATATGCGCTGCCGGTCTTTCTGTAGGCCAGTGTGCACAGCACGCTGAAAACCAGTACCTGGGGAACGAATACTATCATCAGCGACATGAAGGGGCCGCCGAAGGTAGAGCAGAACAGCAGGTCTGCGCCGGGGCCTATACCCGCGAAGAAGGGGATATACTCGATGAGCATTATCAGCACTATGCCGCCCGCCATGCAGAGGGCATTGCGCCACCAGCAGGACATGAAGCCGCCGAAGCCGGGCTTATTCGCGAAATCGTACATTGCCTTCGGGCCGCAGAGAAACAGTGAATAGTCCTCTTCGCCGGCGTATTTTTTAATAAGCTCCGCCGTGATGAAGCCATGCTCATAGCCCTCGGCTGCTTCGTCGGACAATACATGTACTACCTTTACCCTGCTGTTTGAGCGGGCGGCTACCGCCTCCAGCTCCTCCTTTAGCAGTATGGTATCCTTCGTGCGGCTGCCGTAGAGTATGGCAAGGTCAAAGTACTCTATGCCGTCCGTAACGGCGCAGGCCATGGAGTAAAACGGGGTTATGCCGCTGCCGCCAGCCAGCCTACGCCGTCGGTGAGCATACGGCCCAGCTCCAGCACCGTGGTCATGCTCTCCCGTGATCCGGGGACGTTTTTCTCCATCTCGTCTATAAACGCCTGCACGCCTACCGGCATGGTGACGTCAAAGCCGTTTTCCGGGTCGGTGTTTATGGAGCGGAAGGCCTCGTCTGTGGATACCCAGTCCACGTCCAGCCCGTAGCCGTCCAGCAGCCTGCGCACCGCGCCCTCGTTCTCGCCTTCGCCCATCTGGCACATCTCGTGAAGCGTGCCCTCAAATTCAAACCTTCCCCTGCGGAAGGACGTAGCGCAGCCGCCGGGCAGGTTATGCTTTTCCAGCAGCAGCACCTTTTTGCCCTCCTTGGCAAGGTATGCCGCTGCGCTCAGCCCACCGTTGCCGGCGCCCACGATAACTGCATCGTATGACTTTGCCTGCATATTATAAGATAGCTCCCATTAAATTTATCTGGTATAACCACCAGTCAGTATATACCAAAAATGATATTTTTCCAACAAAAAATGCCGGCAACAGCGCACACGCTTTCGCATCTCTGTTATATTGTGTCTGCGGTTGACCGGTACGACTGACGTTTTAGTCAACTTCTTCATCAACGCCAGCGTGAGGTCGATGGTAATTCTATAAGCTTTACTTTAGCGGCCATTACGCTGAGGGGACGCTTTGGACTTGCTGTATCCGCAATATGAGTCATGTAATTATTGCCTATAACCACGGTGCCATACATCGCGCGGAAACTTATGTCCACCACGGGTATGCAATAAGGCAAGATAAATTGCGCAAATTGAATAGAGGATAAAAAGAGACATGGTTTGCAGAACTCTTGACGGTATCCGTTTGCTTACTCTGTTCGTGTATGCTTGCCGCAAATTTGGCCAGTATATAGAGAGAAAGGGGGATTGGAGTATGAACTTTCTGATTCTTTGCCTGACTGCCCTGGGGTCATTCGGGGCATTATTTTTGATAGCCAAGTTCATTGGACACAAGCAAATTGCTCAGTTGGATTTTTTTGATTACATTACGGGAATAACCATTGGTTCAATTGCGGCTGAAATGGCCACAGAGTTGGAGGAACCCTGGAAACCGCTTACCGCCATGGTAATATACGGAGGCGCAACTCTGCTGCTGAGTATAATTTCCAACAAATTTCCAAGAACGCGCAAATACCTGAACGGTACACCCACCATTCTCATGGATCACGGGAAATTATATCATGAAAATCTGAAAAAGGCCAAGCTGGATCTGAGCGAGTTCATGGTTATGTGCAGGCAGCAGGGATACTTTGACTTGACGAACATTCAAACTGCTGTTTTTGAATACAACGGAAAACTTACGATTCTCCCGGTAAGCAGCCAGCGTCCTGCCACACCCAACGACATGAATCTGGCTCCAGAACAGGAGCTGTTGTTTACGGAGTTAATTATGGATGGCCGCATTCTGGAGGATAATCTGAAACGCATGGGGCTGGATTTGACCTGGCTGGATAAGCAACTGAAGCAGCGTAATATTTACTCTCCGCATGATGTTTTTCTGGCGGTTTGTGATCGGAATCTGAAGTTTGTTCTTTATGAGAAAACTTCCACAAAAAAATGACATGCGGACTTTCGAACCGCGAATGAAATGACAGTTTTCATTACTGCCATTGCCAATGCTCATGCATGTAAGCTGACCGAGGATGAATTTAATCTGCTGGGTGTGGCTCTGACACAGCTTGGCGATATGCTGATTACCCTTGCGAAGCAAAGAAGTATTTGCAGCAGTAACAGCAATGGAAATTGAAAGCTTTTGGACAGAAAGTCCCATACATTGAAGCGCTCTTCTGGTCTGGCTCAGAGGGGTATGTAACCTCTTTGGCCGGAAGCATGAGCTAAGCGGTTATATACTTTTTCCTTGATTCTTCATAGGGTTATGACGATAATCAAAGGAAAACAGAGGCTGTCGAAAAAAATGGCTGAATGCCACTTTTTCGAGTTTTGCCTTGCATAAAACTGAGGTTCAGCCCCGGGAAAAGGGCTGGAACTTACCAGTTGCGGCATGCCTCCGGGCGGCAAAACCCGCAAAGTATGATGTCCTCTGGGGTTTCATATTTTCTGCTGCACACACCCCCAAGGGGGCTTCTCTTGCCCCTGCGGGACAATTCACCTTGTGTCGCCAGAGACGGATTGAATATAAGTGACTGCAACCCCTTATCACCCCCGGGTTTTTTCGACAGACTGCAACGATACCCCGGCCATGCCGGGGTATCGTCATTATTTATATTGGCTGAGTGGTTATTACTTCATAAAGGTGCCGGCCTTCATCTCCTCGATGTAGGCGTTATACTGATC